>Ga0189289_10034_pt1 | contig 216318 bp, 194 predicted proteins | sample UW106minimetaG_FD_130313 | JGI IMG/M metagenome (GOLD analysis project Ga0189289, IMG submission 130313) | Marine microbial communities from the Costa Rica Dome - UW106 mini metaG | ecosystem: Environmental > Aquatic > Marine > Oceanic > Photic zone | place: Costa Rica: the Eastern Pacific... | reverse complement strand
CAATAAACACAATAAACACAATAAACACAATAAACACAATAAACACAATAAACACAATAAACACAATAAACACAATAAACACAATAAACACAATAAACACAATAAACACTTTATACCTATACGGTGTTTTGTCAAATAAAAAGGCAGAAAAATCTGCCTTAATACACAATGTACACCTTTTAAGTTACTCTATATAACTTCGGCGGTTTTTTTGTATCTGTCGCTTTTGGCTAATTACTCAAACCACAATCACAGTCATTAAAAAAGGAGCAAACGCTCCCTTTGAGTTCACTTTAAGTGCGTTTAAAAGGTGACGATTTCTTCGTCAACTAAATGCCCAACTACCGGGCTTTCTTGTGCATCAACAAATGCTTTATCAATAGCCTTGGAGCGGCCACTGGTCACTTTGCGATAATTCGGATGGGTATAAATGTATGTCTGTTTCGAGTTCAGCGCTTCTAACACCCGTGCTGCTAATACACTGACAGGAATACCAGATTCAACGGCTAAAGCAGCCGCATTCGCGCCGGCTTGCAGTTTCTTTTTATCTTGGCGCTCAGTCGGCGCAACTGCATACTTTTCTTGTCGGTTACGATGTGATTCATGAATACGTGTTTTCACAAACGCCGGACATAACGCGGATACATGAATGTTATGCGGGGCAAGCTCAACCGCCCAGCTTTCAGTCATAGACACCACCGCCGCCTTAGACGCGCAATATGCCCCAGCATACGGCATCCCTAACATGCCAGCCATAGAGGCCACGTTGACAACCCAGCCCCCTTCACCGTGCTCTTTTATGGCAGGTACACACGCTTGTGCCCCATATAATACGCCCATGACATTCACATCCATCACCCAGCGCCATGTGGCGTGCTCGGTATCTTCAATCTTACCAGGAATACCTCCCACGCCAGCATTGTTGACCACCATATGCACCTTTCCATAGGTCGCTTTGGCACGAGAAACGACGTCCTGCCACTGCTTGTAATCTGTAACATCCAACTCACAAGCCAATACATTTATTCCCTTGTCGAGCAACGATTGACGGGAAACAGCCAATGCCTGAATATCGATGTCACCCATGACTATATTCATCCCCTGTTGACCTAGCGCTTCAGCTAATGCCAGACCTATACCACCAGCCGCACCAGAGATGATGGCTGTTTTTCCGTTAAATTCATTCGACATGACAATTCCTCTTTCAATCGTACCCAAAGGGTTCACGAAAAGTTCACTTAGCGTGAAAATCAGCCCGTGTGATTTTCTTGGTATTTAGAGTAAGTCTGCTTTTGGTAATTACATACTTTATTTGATTAATTCACCTGACTTCATAGGATGAATAGAAATTCCTGCAGACAAAGCCTAACCGTAGACACCTAGCAACAAAGAAATGACAACCAGCACTTGAATCCCTAACGCCTTCCCCAACATTTAGTGTGAGTAAATACTGACAATGACATTGTTGCGTCCCTTTTATCAATTGCAGCCAGCGCTGCACGCTAACCCATGTGAAATGCACAACTTTATGCTCTGGTAAGGTTAAGCAACTCTTTTCACAACAGGAGAAATAAATTCATGTCTCAAATTGACACCTTTACCGCTTTGCTCGTTGAAGAGCAAGAAGACAACACGTTTAGCATACGAATTGTTCAGCGCCACATCAGCGACTTACCTGAGAATGATTTACAAATTGAAGTACATTACTCGTCACTTAATTATAAAGATGCCATGTCGGCTAGCGGGAACAAACGGATTAGCCAGCACTTCCCCCACACGCCGGGGATTGATGCAGCGGGTACCGTTATCAGCGACAAGTCTGGTACGTTTAGCGCAGGCGATGAGGTGCTTGTTTTTGGCTATGATCTGGGGATGAATACCCCGGGTGGACTCGGTCAAGTCATCTCTATTCCTGCAGATTGGGCGGTCGCCTGCCCGAGTACTTTATCGTTAAAAGAAGCGATGACTTATGGCACGGGCGGTATCACCGCAGCCTTGTGTATTCAAAAGCTGGAAAAGATGGGTGCAAAACCCAGTGATGGTCCTGTTGCAGTGACAGGAGCCACAGGTGGCGTAGGCAGCATTAGTATCGCGCTACTGAAGCAATTGGGCTATGACGTGGTGGCATTTTCCGGCAAGCCTGAACAATCAGATAAATTAACCGCACTTGGTGCCAGTGAAATATTGCACAGAGACACTATCTTAGAGGTTAAAGACGCCCCCGCAGGAAAAACCAAATGGGCGCACGCCATAGATACGCTAGGCGGGGACTATTTAACCGGGCTACTAAAACAGCTCAAACCGGGGGGTGGTGTTGCATCAGTGGGCTTAGCGGCCTCACCTGAGATTGCTATGAGCGTCATTCCTTTTATCACCCGTGGTATATCACTACTGGGTGTGGATTCCGTGTATATTCCACTAGCAGACAAACAACATATTTGGCAACGTGTCGCCACGGATATGAAACTGCCTAATTTAAATAGCTACCAACAAGAAATCTCTTTGAGTGAAACCCCTGAATACCTAGATAAATTCCTTAAAAGCCAAGTGGTTGGGCGTTACGTGGTCAATGTAAAAGACGCCTAAGGTAAATCAGTAATAGGTCACATTAGTGCAAAGCAATGTGACCTATTTTCTAAGGATGTTAGAAATAACGCGAGAGCGCCGAAGTAGGCCCAAGACGCAAGACGCAAGGTGCAAGGTGTTAGTTTTCAGCTGCGGCTTCTTCAGGTTGGTACCATAACTCTTTACGCTCTAGCGGCGTAGCTGTAGGTAAAAAGCTATTTTCTAATTCAAATACATGCCTTGACGACATCTTAGCTCTGTCTAACTTGCCTTGAAATGTATGCACAAAAAGTTGTTCAAATGTGCCATTTTCTATCGCCTTCTCCAATCCTTTTTCAAGTAAATTGGCCAAAGGGCGACTCTTTTTATTGACGAAAAAGTACATTGCCTCTGGGTAACGAATGGCTATTTCTTTCTCAACCATTAAGTCTGTATTGTATGCTGGGTTGTCGATCTCATCCCAAATTTCGACTACAGAGCGCGGGAAGAAATCCCCTTGCGCTTGGCGTAACAAGTTAAACAAATTGCCATACGCGTTGTCAGCGGTGACATTAAACCCGTTCGCTTGTAACACTTTAGTGTCGGGCCAGTCTCTGCCCTGTACGGGGATAAGTTTTATCAAGTGTTCTAACTTTTGAACATATTTAAATCGTGCAGGCATGTCGTCACGAATAAGCAATAATCGCCAGCCAATTAACCCTTTGTAAATCGGAATACGGATCGGTAAAAGTTGTTGCTCTCGCTGTTTATCTGTCACGCTCCACACGACGTTCACATCGCGGCTGTCCATCAGCCGTTTCAATGCTTTATTTTGCAGCATAATACGCTCTGAGGGCATTAACGAATATTGCACGCCGGTTTGCTCGAGTGCCAACGCCAACAACTTAACTGGATATATTGCACGCTTATCCGACTCTGACATCGGCCTGGGGTAGGTGATGCGCCACGTGGCTGCCTGCGCAGACAGAGATACAAGCAGCGCGAACCCAACAATTAATTTAACCAATAGCTTCGCTCTCATCATTTTTTGCGAAAAAACTGAAAAAAGATTTCCGATCGTCATCCACTACCGCCACAATAATTTTCAACGTGCCGTCACTGACTTGCTGCAAGGTATACGACGTCGCACAGGTAAAAATAACCTGTTTGTCTTTGTCTAACAACTGCCAGCGCATTTTCAGAAAATGTAACGTATCAGACAAACGAATGGCCTGAGTTAAATTCGGCTTGTGGTAGACAACGTTTGCTTCTTTTAAACGTTTAACCATGACATGACATGCTTTTGCCAACTCTTCGCCTTGCATAAATACCCGTTTTTCATTGTCATTCATCACGACGGTTGGCAATAAACAAAAATCGATTAAACGCTCCTCATCACGTCGGTCAAGGGCGTGTGCGTAGTCTGTTAAAAATTTCATTGCGTCACGTTGCATATAAAAACCTTAATTATTCAATACCAATAAATTTATGTGTTTGCAGAGATAGCCGCCAATTACGGGCGATACAGGTTTTAATGCACAGTTCAGTTGCTCTTTTTTGTTGGCTTATGGGTTGCAGATAGATTAAAGGTTTTGTTGTATTTGAGCCCTCCAATAAAGTCAATACTTGGTCTAGTTCTTCAATGTGTTTTTCCATTGCCACGGGATGTTTAATCTCATTAGCCCGAAGCAGCGCACTTTTTAGCACATCACGTTTACCAGGCATATTAACTTTCGGTGACACCGTCACCCAAGTGTCTGGGTGCGCCATAATTTCATAGGTTCCACTTGTTTCTATTTGAACGCTATAACCATTCTCTATTAACACGCTAGACAGATCGGTTAAGTCGTACATGCATGGCTCACCACCGGTAAGAATAATATTACTTGCTGTGTATCCATGTTGCGTAAATAAATCCAATAACTGCTTAGGCGTATGCTCAAACCACTGCTCAGTATCAACATTTTGCGCCATCACAACTGACGCTTCCACTTTTAGGTTTAGATCGATTTCCCACGTGTGCTTGGTGTCGCACCAAGGGCAGCCAACAGGACATCCCTGAAGGCGAATGAAAATAGATGGAACGCCTGTATGAGCGCCCTCTCCTTGCAGAGATTCAAAAACCTCATTTATCTTGTATGTATTCAACAGCTTTCCTGTGGTTTTACTAAGGGTTATCTGGGATTTATCGACCGGATAGCTTAACATTAGCATCTTGAAAAGGTCGATTATAGAGAAGCAGAACAAATGGTACAAAAGGTGGTAGTAATTTTTTCAGGTGGCATGGACTCTTTTACCGTTCTAAATATGGCAGTCAAAGACGGTTATGAAGTACATGCGCTGTCGTTTAACTACGGACAACGCCACAGCAAGGAATTAGATTACGCCAGTCGCGCCTGCAAAATATTGGGCGTTGCGCATAAGATTATTGATATATCTGCCATTAATGAACTCATTGGAGGTTCATCACTTACTTCTGACGTTGATATCCCAGAAGGGCATTATGCAGAAGAAAGCATGAAATCGACTGTGGTGCCTAACCGGAACATGATTTTATTATCCATGGCGGTCGGTTACGCTGTTTCATTAGATGCAAATAAAGTCTATTACGGGGCTCATTCAGGTGATCACGACATATATCCTGACTGTCGACCTGAATTTGTTGAACGCATGAACGACGTTTGCGCCATAGCCAACTATGAAAAAATCGAAATTGTTTCTCCCTTTTTATATCAGAGCAAAATCGATATTTTAACCGCAGGATTAAACATGGGGCTTGATTATGGCCTAACGTGGACGTGTTATAACGGACGTGAAAAAGCCTGTGGAAAATGCGGTGCGTGTCAGGAGCGACTAGAGGCATTCGAAAAAAATGACTGCATAGACCCGTTATCCTACGAGTAATACATTCAGTTTGTTACGCACAAACATCTTAATAATGAATGCGTTATCTATTGCTTAGCGGTGCGATAACGCCAACAAATTATGTACTCATAATTTGATTTATTGAGACTTTGCAATCACTATCATTACTCCAATAACGCATTTTATTGCAGGGTACATTTGTTGATCCGTTATCGTTGTCGCAAACAAAATGATTGTTTTCCACTTGTTGGGATTGAACTCGATGGTTGTCAACATCCCCTATGAAACGCCAAGTACCCACTCACTTACTTTCTTGGCGCTTGTACCTTTTACTCGCCCTTGCCTACTTTTTGGTGGCTCATGGCCTAACCGCAGTATTAAAACAAACTGACGTCGTATCGATCTGGCTACCCGCGGGTATCGCGCTTGTAGGCTGTTACTTATGGTGGTGGCGATTCTTTCCTGCCGCATTTGGCGCCTGTTTGCTGTACAACCTCTCTATTTATCATGGCCCTTCCATTAGTGTCGACAATATAACTCCGCTGCTTGAAAACATCATCATTGCGCTAGGAGTGGGTGTACAAGGAATGGCAGGGGGAGGTATTTTAAGATTCTGGCTAGGCAGTCCGCTGAACCTTAGATCAGACAAACCCGCCATTTTATTTGTACTGATTGTAGGTATTGCCTCTAACCTTATTTCGGCCAATGTGGGCATTTTTACCCTGAGTTATTTCAACCCTGCTTTTAGCGATGCTTTTTATTGGAGCAACGTCCTCATGTGGTGGATGGGCGATACCTTAGGTGTGCTCCTCGCTACTCCCTTTATATTAGGCTTGCTCGATATCACCGTATTCAGGTCAGGCAAACAGAAAAGTCGGTTACTGATTTTAGCCATAAACAGTCTGTTATTTTTGGCACTATCTGTTAGCTCTATATTATTTGCCAATTACAATTATGAAAATGCGCTTGCTCTAGCGCATCGTGAGCGCCAGCTCATTGAAACCCGCTTACATCGCGCCATTAGCGAAAGTAACCATCAATTACAGGTTTTAGCGAATCATGTGCAATCTAAACCTGATCTAAGCCGTGAAGATTTTAATCGCTTTTCAAAACACCTTATGCAGCAACAACCCACCCTCAAGGCATTGTCTTGGAATCCAAGAATATCCACCACACGTAAACATGAACAACAGGCACAACTGAGCCAAATATATCAACGCCCAGTGATGATAAAGGGGGAGCCAATAGCGCCAAACGATCCCATCGTGTTTGTGAAATTTATTACACCAGAACGAGGGAATGAAGCAGCTATCGGATTTAATGTGTATTCCAATTCAGTGCGTAAATCAGCATTGGCGCAATCTGATGTTCCCTTCCAATTATCGGCCACCCCCATCATTAAACTGGTGCAGTCAGATAGCTTTCAACCCGCATATTTATTGTTTGCCCCTGTCTACGAAGATAGCTTAGGAGAACGTATCAGAGGGTATGCAACAGGGGTATTCTTAGTGTCTCAAACCCTCGACGCTGGGTTATCAAAAAACGCCTTGGATATATTTGATTTCGAAGTGTCAGAAAATGGCGGCCATGAAATCTTCGCCAGCAACACGCATTCAGCGCATCCAAGTTTACATGATAGAGAGCATTTTATTTCCCTTCCCATATCACTGCCGGGGCAAACCTGGCGCTTAGATTTAGCACCCAAAGCTCAGTACCTGCTTCACCATCAGTATAGCTTTTCGATGTTTTTTTCTATTTTCCAAGTGGTTATCGTCGCTTTTTCCATGACATTAATCTTGTTAATGAACAATCGACAAGCGGTGCTCAGTCGTAAAGTCGAAATTCGTACCCGCGCATTAGCCCTTGCGAAACATGAAGCAGACAAAGCAAACAAGGCCAAAAGCCAGTTTTTAGCCAATATGAGTCACGAGATACGCACCCCCCTCAACGCAATTATCGGCTTTTCCCAACTCGCTAAGCGCTCGAATGATCTCGCTGAGCATCAATCCTACATTCATAAAATATCCAGCTCATCAGATACGCTATTGGCGATCATTAACGACATTTTAGACATCTCTAAAATTGAATCAGAGAAACTGGTACTGGAAGAGATGGAATTCGATCTGCACGATATTTTAAATCGTGCATCGACCATGTTTGAGCCCGGTGCAAGTATTAAAAACGTTGACTGGGCATTAGAAGACAACCTACCCGCTGGATTGTTTTTTAAAGGGGATCCTCTGAGGATCGAGCAAATCGTCATCAACTTATGCAGCAATGCGATCAAGTTTACCCAACAGGGGCGTATTGTTCTGCATGCTGCAATAGTCGAACAGAACACGAATAAAAGCCCCCCAACTGCGTGCATACAAATAACAGTAAAAGACACGGGCATCGGTATTACACCTGCACAACAAGGGAATTTATTTAGGGCGTTTTCTCAGGCGGAACCAGTAATACGATCTGCATACAAAATAGCTCGGCCGTTTATATGCCTAGCTGCGCGGCCTATGGTTTGAATGAGTGAGCGATCAGAGCGCAAAAAGCCTTCTTTATCGGCATCGAGGATAGCCACCAAGGAGACCTCAGGCATATCTAAGCCTTCTCGCAATAAGTTAATACCTACTAAAACATCAAATTTGCCTAAACGTAAATCACGAATGATCTCGATGCGCTCTACTGTATCGATGTCTGAATGCAGGTAGCGCGCCTTAACATTGTGCTCATCTAAATATTCACTTAAATCTTCTGACATTCGTTTGGTCAGCGTTGTCACTAGCACTCGCTCATTAACAGCGACACACTTTTCAATTTCTGACAGCAAATCATCAACTTGCGTACCCACTGGTCGTATCTCAATCTCAGGATCGATTAACCCAGTCGGGCGAACCACCTGCTCAACAATATCATCAGGGGCTTTGGCTAGTTCATACTTACCAGGGGTGGCTGATACATAAATAGTTTGAGGGGCTATTTGCTCAAATTCATCAAATTTCAATGGTCGATTATCCAGTGCTGAGGGTAATCGAAATCCGTATTCGACCAAGGTTTCTTTTCGAGAACGATCGCCTTTATACATGGCGCCAATTTGCGAAACCGTGACATGAGATTCATCGATGAACATCAAACCATCAGCTGGAAAATAATCAATAAGCGTAGGAGGCGGATCCCCAGGCGTGCGGCCCGACAAATAGCGAGAATAGTTTTCGATACCGGAGCAATAACCCAGTTCTTGCATCATCTCCATATCAAATTGACAACGTTGACTGATGCGTTGCTCTTCAACCAGCTTATTAACCGATAACAACTGAGCTTTACGCTCTTTAAGCTCCTCTTTTATATGCTCCACCGCATCAAGGATTTTTTCTCTTGGGGTTACATAGTGAGTTTTAGGGAAAATGGTAGCTCTGGCGACCGTTTTCTCTACGGCTCCTGTCAACGGATCGAAAATACTGATCCGCTCTACTTCCTCATCAAACAGTTCCACTCTAACCGCTTCGCGTTCAGAGTCGGCAGGAAAGATATCAATAACGTCACCACGCACACGAAATGTGCCGCGTTCAAAGGCAATATCATTACGGCTGTACTGAATTTCAGCTAAACGACGCAATATATCGCGCTGATTCATGATGTCACCCTGACGAAAATGCAATAACATTTTCATGTATGAGTCTGGATCACCCAAACCATAAATAGCGGACACACTGGAGACGATCACCACATCTCGGCGTTCCATCAATGCTTTTGTTGCAGAGAGTCGCATTTGCTCAATGTGCGCATTTACCGAAGCGTCCTTTTCAATAAAAGTATCACTTGATGGCACATAGGCTTCAGGTTGATAGTAGTCGTAATAGGATACGAAATATTCAACTGCATTATTTGGAAAGAACTCTTTCATTTCACCGTATAATTGCGCCGCCAAGGTTTTATTGTGCGCCAATATCAAGGTTGGTCGCTGCACTTCATTAATGACGTTAGCCATTGTAAAGGTTTTACCTGACCCGGTAACACCGAGTAACGTTTGCGCAGCCAAACCACTTTCCAGCCCCTCCACTAACGCCTGTATGGCTTTAGGTTGATCCCCTGCCGGTGAATAATTAGACGTGAGTTGAAACGGACGAGCCATGAATGATCCTTGTAGTAAAAGAAAAAATAACCTTACGTCGCCATGCGCTTAGACAATGAACGACAAAACCAAATGTAAGCAACGGCTGCAGTTAGCATGTTTGCCACTATTCCAGCCCAAAACATGCCTTTAAGGTCAAAAAGATAACTGCCTAAATAAGATATGGGCACAAAGAAAACAAACAAGCGTAAAACACTCATCAGCAGAGCCGACATGGGTAAATGCATCGCATTAAAAGACGAGTTCGTCAAAATAACAATGCCTTGTACACCATAGCCTAAGGGAACGATCATTAAATACGTTTGAATAAGTCCGATGACTTCAGGCTCTGTCGAAAATGTTCTGGCTAGCACACCTGATAAAACATAAAACGCCCCAAAGACCAATAATTGCCATATCACCACAAACCGTACGCACAGCTGATAGGCTTTCGAGACTCTAGATAAATTATTCGCCCCAAAATTTTGACTAATAAAAGGAGGTAACGACATAGACAAAGCTAAAATGACAATACTGGCGATTGACTCTAAACGCCCGCCTACTCCCCAAGCGGCAACTGCGCCAGGTCCATAGCCTGCCACAACCGCAGTGAGGATCCCCCCGGCAATCGGCGTTAACATGTTTGCTCCAGCCGCCGGTAAGCCTATTTTTAAGATCCCGCCGCTAGAACGCTTTAACTCACTCATACTTAACAAGCGCGGTAAAATGAGCCCACGCTTATAGGCTAACAAATAGAGAATGTACAAGAGCCCCAAAGCCCAAGCAATCAATGTGGCAAGCGCTGCTCCCTGCATGCCCATTGCTGGGATCGGCCCCCAACCAAAAATCAGAATAGGATCTAAGATCACATTAATGAGTCCGCCACCGGCCATTACATAACTGGGAGTTTTGGTATCTCCTGACGCACGTAGAATACTGTTACCGACCATTGGCATTGCTAAAAATACGCCTGCTGCGTACCACACCACCATATACTCATGAATATAACTAAGCAGACGCTCATTGGCACCCAGCAAGGTAAAAATAGGGTCGATGGTTATAACCCCAACGAATGCAAGGACAGCAGCCAGCACAAAAGCCAACATCAATGCACCTGTGCCTGATAGCTGCGCTTCGCTGTGGCTATTATTTCCGAGAAAGCGCCCAATTACCGCAGACGTTCCTATGCCTAACCCAATGTGTAGACTAATCAAGGTAAAGGTTACGGGAAAGGTGAAACTAATGGCTGCTAACTCATCTGTGCCCAATAGACCAATAAAGTAGGTATCCACCAAACCAAAAGACATCATCATTACCATGCCAACTAACATAGGAAGCGTCATACTTTTTAAGGTGTTACCAATGGGACTATTTAACAGATCGCGGCGCCCTGAAGACGCAGATTTTTGACTCACTCTAGAGGTTCCTTCATTAACGAGCCAGCCATACTAAGCTAACCCTGAATATAAAACTAACGAAAAGCTGTATCAAAATGAGTGCATACAACGCGCGAAGGCCTAAAATGGCAATATGTTGAATTTATGACACATTACGTTAGCGTCGATAAAATAGCGGCCTACAACTGTATGCTAAAAGTGACAAAAAATGATCGATTAGCCGTGTCGACAACGCAGTTTGTAGATGAAATGATCACTAAACAGTTACTTTTCCGACAAAAACAGTTGGTATAAATTCCGTAATTTCAAGCACTATTTTTATAAAATAATGCTTGAAATCAGAAACAACACACAAGCAAAAAATCACTGGGCAAAAATCACCCAAGCTAAGTCAAAAAAGCCAAACATATTGCGTAAGACAATGATTTAATTAACAAAACACAAAAAATCAGAAGTTTTTAAAAAATCGTATTGACAACGAATCCACTAGGCTGGCGGCTAGCAAAGTTAATTCATACACATAGTTATCCACAGATATAGTGGATAACTATCCCCGACTCAACAAATCCGTGAACTTGAATGAGAATTGTCCGATCACTTGGTAAGTCATCACTAACCTGAAGTGGTCATACATTAGGTTACAGTTTTATTAAGCACTGATTATACATACAGTTATCAAACTAATTTAAATAACCATTAGTTATATAAAAATCGGATCTTGCGTTTTTCCTGTCACAGCGATATTGCGCTTTATTAATCTTAAAAAAGAACTCAGTATCCTGCTTTTACCAATTTCGCATTGAGTACTCGAGTATCCACTAAAACGATTTGTTCCTTTCTATGTCTTTTCATTAATTTGCCCCAAATGTTCAACTCTTGAACAATTCCCACAACAGATTGTACGAATAAAAATCAATTCAGAAATAAACCTACAAAAAGCTTAAAAATAGTTGTAATCGGTGTTGACAGCAGACGGGATGCTCATTAATATTCGCCCCCGTTGAAACGGCCACCAAGGCAACACTCTACAAGATAAAATATCTTTAAAAGTGTGTTTCAATAAGCGTTATACGATTCCCCCTTAGCTCAGTTGGTTAGAGCGACGGACTGTTAATCCGCAGGTCCCCCGTTCGAATCGGGGAGGGGGAGCCAACGTTGCAAAGCAAACGCTTATGCATATTTGGCTCTGTAACGCATTATATGCCTCAGGGCTTATAAGTTTGATATATGATTCCCCCTTAGCTCAGTTGGTTAGAGCGACGGACTGTTAATCCGCAGGTCCCCCGTTCGAATCGGGGAGGGGGAGCCAATCAGGCTCATTATCTGTTATATTCTTATTTGTTTTATCCTTAAATACCTCTCAAAACTTTTTGCATATCAAGTTGTTAATCACTATGAATACTTGGATAATAGCGCACACTTTCTTGATGACGTATTTAACTTTATCAGCATGCATCGAACGCTGACAGTTAGCCGTTTTTTATCTATATGCATCAATGGGAGTAATTGGCTTTAGAGCGGTTAAAGGTGTAATTTGCCAAGACGACACTAGGATAGCGGTAATTTCGCTTTACCGATAATCTGCTTAGTTACACATCAGCTGGTACAGTACTAACATCATGCAAATCTCAATGCTGGTATGGCTAGGTTACGCACGACATTGAACAGGTTTCATTATTTTGCTATTGCTTCTAGGTTGCAATCAACATGACTGAATTTTTATTATTGTTAATCGGCACAGTACTGGTTAATAACTTTGTTTTGGTACAATTCCTTGGTTTGTGCCCTTTTATGGGGGTCTCAGGGAAGCTTGAAACCGCCATTGGCATGTCAATGGCCACCACATTTGTACTCACTCTCGCCTCCCTTTCCAGTTACTTAGTTGAACATTACATATTATTGCCCTTGGGCATTGAATATTTGCGAACGCTGAGCTTTATTCTGGTTATTGCCGTGGTGGTTCAATTCACTGAAATGGTCGTTCACAAAACAAGCCCTACCTTATATCGTCTATTAGGCATCTTTTTACCTTTGATAACGACCAACTGCGCTGTACTCGGGGTGGCGTTGTTAAACATAAACCACGATCATAATTTTATTGAATCTGTTATTTATGGCTTCGGCGCCGCTGTTGGCTTTTCCTTAGTCCTTATCTTATTTGCCGCTATGCGCGAACGCTTGGCCGTTGCTGACGTCCCCGCCCCTTTTAAAGGCGCATCTATCAGCATGATCACAGCAGGTTTAATGTCATTAGCCTTTTTAGGCTTCACTGGATTGGTGAAATTTTAATGAGTTTAATGTGGGCAATCTTAACCGCACTGATTGGACTGGGGCTGCTCGCCTTGGTGTTTGGCGCTATTCTTGGTTTTGCCTCGGTTCGCTTTAAAGTAGAAGGCGATCCATTGGTTGAGCAGATCGATGAGCTATTGCCACAAACCCAATGCGGCCAATGCGGGTACCCAGGGTGTAAGCCTTATGCCCAAGCCATTGCAGAGGGTGATGATATTAATAAGTGCCCTCCTGGTGGTGACGCCACTATTAAAAAACTTGCTGATCTAATGGGTGTAGAAGCGACTTCTTTGGATGCCGCTCACGGAACAGAAGATATCAAGAAAGTGGCCTATATTCGTGAAGATGAATGCATAGGTTGTACTAAGTGTATTCAGGCGTGTCCAGTTGACGCCATTTTAGGGGCTGCAAAGCAAATGCATACTGTCATTAGTGACGAATGCACAGGCTGTGACTTATGTGTAGATCCCTGCCCTGTTGATTGCATTGATATGATCCCGACACAGACTACGCCATCTTCTTGGCGTTGGAACATCGATAGTATTCCCGTTAAGCAGGTAAGCTAATGAATCGCGTATTAACTCCCTCTTACGATGAAATTGTCACCCGCGTAGAGCGCGATAAGCTTTGGGATTTCCCGGGCGGGGTTTTCCCAGCCCAACAAAAGGAATTGTCCAATCAAACACCCATAGAAAATATAGACTTGCCCCAACGTTTGTTTATTCCCCTGAAACAACATATTGGCGTTGAAGGTCAATTGCTCGTTTCACAGGGTGATTACGTATTAAAAGGCCAGCCCCTGACACACAGCGCTAACCCGTTTTCAGTGCCAGTACACGCGCCAACATCTGGCACAGTCACCAGTATCGGGCCACATATATCAGCGCATCCTTCCGCATTGCCTGAACAAACGCTAATCATTGAACCTGATCACCTAGACAAATGGACAACGCTTCAACCACTACAAGATTACCAATCTAAGCCAAAAATTTCGGTACTTGAAGCGATTTGTGACGCGGGTATTTCAGGTATGGGCGGCGCAGGGTTCCCTACTCATATAAAGGCATCCCCTAAAAAAGACGTTGAGTTTATTATTATTAACGGTGTTGAGTGTGAGCCCTATATCACCTCAGATGATCGTTTAATGCGTGAACACGCTTGGCAGATACGCCAAGGGATTGATGTACTCAGCCATTTGCTGGCACCTAAGCAAGTTTACATTGCCATTGAAGACAACAAACCTGAGGCCATAGAAGCCATGCGCATTGCTTGTCAGCAAAGTGAGCAATACAAGGTCATTCCTATTGCGACTAAGTATCCAGCCGGTGGTGAAAAGCAACTGATACAAGTTATCACTAATCGAGAGGTCCCTAAACAGGGGTTACCTATCGATGTTGGAGTAATAATGCATAACGTAGGCACCTGTTATGCCATTGCTGACGCTGTATTTTCCGGCAAGCCCTTGATCCAGCGCGTAGTAACCATAACAGGGCAAGCGGTAGAAAAACCTAAAAATGTGTGGGCGTTAATCGGTACACCCGTTGCCCATTTACTCGAATCAGCGCAATACGTAGCCCACAAACAAAAACAGAAGCACATTATTATGGGCGGGCCCATGATGGGGTTTACCTTAGCAAGTGATGAAGTGCCTGTGGTTAAAATAACGAACTGTTTATTGCTACCTACATCGAATGAAATAGCAGAACCTGAAGCAGAGCAACCCTGTATACGTTGCAGCGCATGTGCTGATGCCTGCCCAGCGTCGTTGTTGCCACAGCAGTTGTTTTGGCATAGTAAAGCGAAAGAGCTAGATAAAGCGCAGGATTATAATTTGTTCGACTGCATTGAATGTGGTGCCTGCGCGTATGTTTGCCCTAGTGAAATTCCGCTAGTGCATTATTACCGCGTGGCAAAAGCCGAAATTCGGGTTGAACAAGAAGAGAAACAGAAGTCAGATAAAGCCAGAGAGCGCTTCGAAAGTCGTGCTGCTCGACTTGTTCGTGAGCAAGAAGCCCGAGACGAGAAACACCGAAAGGCAGCTGAAGCACGTAAAGCCGCGATGCAAAATAAGGGCAACGACGCCCAAGATAAAATAGCCGCAGCGCTTGCCCGAGCAAAAGCCAAAAAAGCACAGCAAAGCCAAGCAGCCCAAGAAACCACAGAGCGCCCAGAGTCGCAAGACAAGCAAACTGTTACACAACAGACCTCTGCCCTTTCAGAAAATGCGACGCAATCATCCGGAACATCAAAAGATGATCGCGTAGCTGCAGCGATAGCCAGAGCGAAAGCCAAAAAAGCCCAGCAAGCTAATCGCAATGAGGCTGCCCCAGTAAAAGACGACAGCCATGAAGGTGAAACCCAAACGCCGATATCAGAACAGCCGGTAGTAAAAGCAAACGAAATTGCCGGCCAATCAAAAGACGAGCGCGTGGCCGCTGCTATTGCTAGGGCTAAAGCCAAAAAAGCATTAAAAGCGCAAACAACTCAAGACGGCGAGAAGTCGTCATCAGAGGGCTCTTTCAGCGCCACTTCTACAAAAGAAAGTGAAAAGCCAACTGAATCAGACCAGAGCACTGATGTTGTTTCATCAGTGCCACGCTCAACAGAGCCAGAAAATACGCACCCAAGCGTCAGCAATACAGAAACAAAAACGAAAGACCAACGCGTAGCGGCTGCTATTGCCAAAGCAAAAGCCAAAAAAGCGCAAAGCTCAGCGCATGATTCTGCGCAAAGTTCAGCTCAAAGTGCTAGTTCAGAAGTCAGTGCAGCGCAAAACGTCGAGACTCAAGCTTCTGTACACCCCGTATCTGCGCCAAAAGGCCAAGAAGTCTCTCAGGAGCTTGACCCAGCTGCGCAGAAAAAAGCGCGAATTGCCGCGGCTGTCGCCAAAGCAAAAGCCAAAAAATTAGCGAAAGAAGGGGCCGCCGAAACCGGCGAAGAAGCTAACAAAAACGCCACGCCCAAAACGCCCGATGGCGAAACGTCTAGTGCTAAGCAGCATTCAGGCGTCGTTCAAACAGCCACCGATCAAACCACAGCGCCATCTGATGCAGAGCAAGCATTAGACGAAAAAAAGCGTCGTATCGCTGCTGCCGTGGCCAAAGCGAAAGCAAAAAAAGCGGCTCAAATGAAATCATCAGAAGAATAAAAGCGACTCATGAATTATAAACTTGCCAGTTCACCTCATCAGCACGTACGGCGTAATACCGGACAGATTATGCGTATGGTGATTTATGCCCTAATACCTGGAATTTTACTGCAATTATGGTTTTTCGGTTTCGGAGTTTTAGTACAAATAACTCTTGCAGTTATAACTGCGGTGATCACCGAGGCAACCATTCTAGAAATGCGCAAGCGTAATTTCGAACGCGCTATTAAAGATTACAGTGCCATTTTAACTGCCATATTGTTAGCTATCAGTATTCCCCCTTTTGCCCCTTGGTGGGTAGTCGTGATAGGCACCTTTTTTGCCATAGCGATGGTCAAACAGCTTTATGGTGGTTTGGGTTTCAATGTGTTTAACCCTGCCATGGCCGCCTATGTGATGTTGCTGGTGTCTTTTCCTGTTCAAATGACTCAATGGCTACCAGCGCAAAGCCTGACGATGCAACAGCCTGGTATCATTGATGCTATTTATGCGGTGTTTACCGGCTTCAGTGCAGACGGTTTCAGCTTAGCCCAATTACAAAGTGCAGCCGACGGTCATACCATGGCAACACCATTGGATGCGATTAAAACAGGTCTGGCTCAAGGGTTAACCTATGAAGAAGGGCTTCAGTCAGCGATTTTCGATGGCAACTTAGGTATTGGTTGGTGGTGGGTAAGTTTTGGTTACTTGTTAGGCGGGCTGTACCTTATCAAGGCTAAAATCATTAACTGGCATATACCTGGCGGTATGTTAGCCGCCATGGCAATTTGTGCCGGTGTTATGTTTTTGGTTGATCCCGACCGTTTCGCGTCTCCTGTGTTCCATATTTTTAATGGTAGTTTGATCCTTGGCGCTTTCTTCATCGCGACAGATCCAGTTTCCGCCTCAACCACAAATAAAGGCCGTATTATTTTCGGCGCTGCAATTGGCTTTTGGGTCTATGTCATCCGAACTTGGGGTGGGTACCCAGATGCCATCGCGTTCTCTGTTCTGATCATGAATATGGCTGTTCCGCTTATCGATTATTACACCCGTCCCCGCACTTATGGCCACAAAAAGCGTAGCCAAGGAGAGCCCAAATGAAGCAGACCATTGCCAAAAATGGGCTCATTTTAGGATTATTTGCCGTTATAACCAGTGGGCTTATCGCATTTACCTACTTTGGTACCCAAGAACAAATCGAGCAGCAACGACAGCAAACCTTATTGGCAATCCTTGACGAGCTTGTCTCTCGTAATAGTTACGACAATAACATGGCGCAAGATTGTGTGTTGGTCACATCCCAAGCGTATCTTGGTACTGCTACCCCACAACATATTTATCGTGCAACGCTAGCAGGTGAACCTGTGGCGGCGGTAATTGAAACCACCGCACCAAACGGCTACAGCGGCCGCATCGAAATAGTGGTCGGGGTGACAAAAGATGCAACAGTATCTGGGGTTAGAGTCATAGAACACAAAGAGACACCGGGGTTAGGCGATAAAATAGATCTACGCATTAGTGACTGGGTACTGGGTTTTAACGGTCAGCAATTGACTGAGGCAAACGCATCTAACTGGGCAGTTAGAAAAGATGGCGGCCAGTTTGATCAATTTACCGGAGCCACTATTACCCCTCGCGCAGTGGTGAATGCGGTAAAAAATACCGTTGTGTATTATCAAGCCAATAAAGACGCAATTTTCTCCGCTAGTAATGAATGTCGTCTTCAATCAAGCATACAAGGGTAAGACAAGATGAATGAATTCAAACAGCTGAGCTGGCAAGGGCTATGGAAAAACAACCCAGCCTTGGTTCAATTGCTTGGCTTATGTCCACTATTGGCCGTGACTGCGACCATAACCAACGGGTTAGGCTTAGGTTTAGCGACCACTTTGGTGTTAATTGGCTCAAACGCAACCGTATCGATTATTCGAAATTGGGTACCGAATGAAATCCGCATTCCGATTTTTGTCATGATTATTGCGGCGTTTGTGACCATAGTGCAGCTTTTGATGAACGCCTACACCTTTGAGTTATATCAGGCCCTAGGCATATTTATTCCCCTGATTGTGACCAACTGTGCGATTATCGGTCGGGCTGAGGCTTACGCTTCAAAAAATCCGCTCAGTTATGCCGCATTTGACGGTTTCATGATGGGCTTAGGCTTTACTGTGGTGTTGGTATTACTCGGCGCTGTGCGTGAACTGCTGGGTTATGGCACCTTATTCGCTGGTGCTGAATTACTCTTAGGTGAATGGGCAACAAGTCTAAAAATCACTGTTTTTACATCTGAATCCCCTTTCTTACTGGCTATTTTACCCCCAGGTGCGTTCTTAGGCATGGGCTTACTCATTGCGCTGAAAAACGTACTGGATAAACGCTTCGAACGAATGTTTGCAGCCAAGCAAGAAGCAAAAGTTGTGCAAAGGGCTCGAGTTACAGCCGAGACTTAGCAACACAGAGTCGTAAAAACAGGATATTATTTCTCGATGAATCAACAAAAGCGTATTGAAATGTTAACCCGGTGGCGTGCCGCTAACCCCCACCCTACAACGGAATTAAACTTTACCAGTCCCTTCGAGCTGCTGATTGCGGTACTGCTTTCCGCTCAGGCAACAGATGTCAGCGTGAATAAAGCCATGGCGAAAATGTTCCCTGTAGCCAACACCCCAGAAACGGTTTATGCCTTAGGCGTGGATGGCGTAAAAGAGTTTATCAAGACCATCGGGCTGTTTAATACCAAAGCGGTCAATGTGAACAAAACCTGTAAAATGCTTATCGACAAGCATAACAGTGTGGTTCCTGAAGACCGAGCAGCGCTTGAGGCGTTACCTGGTGTGGGCCGTAAAACGGCAAACGTAGTACTGAACACTGCCTTTGGCTGGCCGACCATAGCTGTCGACACCCATATTGATCGCGTAAGCAACCGCACCAAATTTGCCGTAGGAAAAAACGTTGATCTCGTGGAAAAAAAGCTACTTAAAGTGGTACCTAAAGAATTTAAAGTCGATGTGCACCACTGGTTAATTTTACACGGCCGCTACACCTGTATTGCACGTAAGCCGCGCTGTGGTAGCTGCATAGTATAAGATTTATGTGAGTTTAAGGATAAAACTGAATGACAAATCCGTTATAGGATGAATAAGATGCTTTGTTTCTATAGACTCAGCCACATAGATATTGCGATTTATTTTAGCGCTCTTTAATCCCTACGCTCGTTTTTGCAAAATAAGTCTGCAGTAATTTATTTACTTGATTGGCAAACTATTACCTAGCAATGAGTCCTTTCATTATGAATAAAGAAACAATTAAACGACTCATTGACAATAAAGTCAGTAAAAGTGGGTTGGTAGAGACTGGGATCCCTGGCGTTCAGTTATTTAACGTAACTGAACCAGTTAGTTGTGCTCCTGCAGTGTACGAACCCTCTATTACTGCAATAGTTAGTGGCTGCAAGGAAGCCATTTTGGATGGTAATAGGCATTTCTACGACAGCAGCGCGTACATCTGTTGCCCAATGTCGATGCCAGTAGAAGCTGGCACTCCTGAGGCATCTACCGATAATCCACTTATAGGCGTATACATTAGGTTTGATACCAGAGCTATGACCGAACTCGCCTTTGAGTTAGAAAGTACTAATGGGCTAATTCAAAAAGCCAAAGATGCAGCTTATCCGCAAGGTATATCCACGGCCAATTGGGATGATGCGTTTACCGAAGCGCTGTATCGTTTAATATTGCTCAGCGAAAACCCAACTGATATAGCCATACTAGGCCGTAGCCGTTTGCGAGAGCTCTACTATGCGATATTAAAGGGCGATGCGGGCGGCTCTGTCAGACGCTCTTTTGGTGTTGGAAATGATATCGCGCGTTCAATTGAATTTTTATCGTCCAATTTAAGCGCGCCCGTCACCATCGAAAACCTAGCTGACCAGATAGGCATGAGCCGCGCGGTATTTCACCGAAAATTTAAACAAGCAACGAATATGTCACCTATCCAGTTTGTTAAATCTATGCGGCTTAACAAAGCAGCAATGAAAATTGCCGAGGGTAGAAATGTTAATGTTGCTGCAATGGAAGTCGGCTACGTGAGTTCCTCTCAGTTTAGTCGCGACTTCCGACGAATGTATGGGCAATCACCAAAGCAATGGATACAAGCACAAGAATCAAACAATGCGTGATTGGCAAAGCATACGCCCTCATTTTTCGTAGCGGCAGCGCCATATAATTCAATAGTACGCTGGCAGCAGAGTTTATAGTCGTCGAAGGCCATTGATTGGTATTATACTTGTTGCCCACACAAATCTCGCTCTGGTAATCTCATAATCGAAGATGTATGTACATGTAAATTATGACACTTCAATCGAGAATTTCTCTCAGTTTCCCCGAAGGAGCCAGTAATGGACGGCACGAAACGCGCTAATGTAAAAGTAGGGGCTGAAGTCTCTGTTGTATTAAAAGAACATCAACGAAGCGGAACCCTAACTCAGGGGATTGTCGAAAAGCTATTGACCAACTCCCCTACTCACCCACATGGTATAAAAGTAAGATTAGAAGACGGGCAAGTCGGCCGAGTCAAAGTTGTCCATAATTAACCGTCTCCTGCACAAACGTTTTTTATTCAATACAACAAGCATACTTCACGGATTAGGTTGCGATAGACCATGATAGAGTTATTCTCCTATACCCTGACATATTCTACCGCTGGTATGTTGCTGTTTACTGCTTTTCTTATCGGCATGTCAAAGACCGGTGTTGCTGGTGTAGCCTTATTTACCATCCCAATTATGGCCATAATATTTGGCGGCAAAGATTCGTCAGGCTTAATGCTGCCGTTGCTGGTTATGGCTGATCTATTTGCCGTGACCTACTATCGGCGACATGTAAATTGGTCCTATTTGGTTAAGTTATTTCCATCAGCCGCTGTGGGCGTTATTCTAGCCACCTTAATTGGCAACTATATAGATGATCAGCTTTTTCGCAGTGTCATGGGGATCATCATTTTTGTTAGCTTAGCCATCATGTTATGGATGGAAACCGCTAATAAAGACGCGATTCCCGATTACATGTGGTTTGCTATATTGATGGGGTTGCTAGGTGGCTTTACCAGTATGATAGGCAATTTGGCTGCTGCCGTAATGGCGCTTTATTTACTCAGTATGCGTTTACCGAAAAACGAATATATAGGGACCGGCGCTTGGTTCTTTCTTGCAGTAAATGTGTTCAAAGTGCCCTTTCACGTCTTCGCTTGGCATACCATTTCGCTCAATTCGTTCTACTTAAACGTGGCGCTGCTACCCATAATCGCGTTAGGTGCTTTTGTTGGTATCAGAATAGTTCGTATTATTCCTGAAAAACAATATCGTTGGTTGATATTGGCGGCTACTGGAATAGCGGCGATTATAATGGTGATTTAGCGTAATCAACCTAGCGCTAATTTACATTTGCCATTAGGCGTTCAAAACTTTTTCAAGATTCGCTCGTTATAATCTTCTATGTCCAGAGTGACTTGATATTGAGCCATAAGGCTATCAAGCTTAGTTTGCTCAACCGCTAACTCTTCCATAACGATAGTATTGTCATCTAGCTTCCATAAAAGACGAGAGCCCGCATAGCTGTATTGTAATGCCAGCATAGCATCAACATTGCCCTGACTAGCCCCTTGTTTTAATTTTACCAATTTACGATTAATTTTATTCAGCGCCTGTTTAAGCTCCCATACATAAGTTACTTCCCGCATAAATTCGTGCGATCGATATTTATTTAATAAATAGCCGATGGTCACACTTGTTACGAGTACACCGAGTAAGTTCCAATGAAAGTGACGCCCGCTTTCATCTGGAAACAGCGCAATAAGTATTTGAGATATCCCTAAGCTTCCTATGGCGAGACCTGCGATACAAACCCAAATTACACGGTTTAGGTGTTTGCGATAACGCGCTTTATTGACGTTAATTAGTTGCATATTAGCTCACTTTTCATTTCAGGATTTCTAGCTTCCAAGCAGCTACTTACCACTTATTTTTGCTCAAGTTTAGCGGCCTGTATTGCCAACCCTTCACAGACTGAATTAAACGCATCACCCTGCATTAAGGGTAAGTGCGGCAACATCACTTCTCCTAATTCCTTCCTTACAATAGGCGATAAACTCATTCCACCCGTAATAAAAAGCATCTCAGGTGCCTCTGCGCTGTGCTCTAGACACTCTTTAACCAACGCCTTCACGCGCGATAACCAAGGTTGCATAGAGCTTCTGAGGGCTTGAATATCAATATCCACATCGTAATCAGGCTCTACATAGTGCAAAGGTAACGTAATCCTGTCTTTTGACGACAGCATTTCTTTGGCTAAGCGTGCTGAATTGACTAACCTCGCGGACAGTTTATCTTCCTGCACCGTAAGTAAACGGGCGAGCAATGCCGACTCTTTCACGTCTGATTTGGTTTGCGCAATATCCAGCCAGTACTCCTCAGAGAAGAAATGATTCAACTTTGGGATATCATCCACTGCACACATATCTGAAAAATAAGTTGGGGGAACGGGTAACCCGTTACGCATCAATAAACCTCGTCCCATAGTCGGTGCAATACTTTTGATGATAAGATTTTTGTCGCACTCCATCCCCCCTAAGCGTGCCCCTGTTACTGACAGTACATCTTGCTGGCGATCGAGGTTAGCTTGCTTATCAGGCGATAGAGTAATACAGCATATATCCGTGGTGCCGCCGCCAATATCGGCTACCAAAACATTCGTCTGCTTATCTAATGAACGCTCAATTTGATACGCCGCAGCGATTGGCTCCTCTAAAAACTCGACTTGAGAGAAGCCTGCTTGTTTGGCAGCTTGGGTCATAATCTCTATCGCTTGCTCATTTCCCTCTTGACCGCGTGTGCCATGAAACTTTACCGGGCGACCTATTACTGCACTATCGACGGTCATGTTGAGCTGCTCTTGGGCGCTTAAGCGAAAGAATTCCAGCTGTTTGGCAATAAGGCCAATAAAAGCTTGCTGTTGTCCGGCTACCAAATTTGCCCCTAAGAAATTCTTAGGCGAATAAATCAATCGGCCCTTGTCTGGTGTTTTCAGGTAACGACGAAACCCATCTTCACCAAAAGCGAATTTGCCGGTTTCCACTAACTGCTTTAACGGCAAGTCTTGTACTGTCATATCTTTAAGCAGTATTTCGATTGCACGTCGCTGCAACTCTGGCAAATTGTGAAATTCAGCGCGTAGCGTTCCTATGCGATCACTGTAACGTTGTTGCTCTTTGGGATCAGGCGCCTCGTAATATCCCTCTTTGGCTTTATCAATTTGGTCGTTGATGGCGCGCTTTATTTGCGCCACTTTTGCTTCAATCATTGACACCGGCGGTGTGGGCAATTCATTTTCATAATATATAAATACTGAAGAGCGAATTTTATGTGCCCCATCGATGCTCGGGTCCAACTGTATAAAGTGGTGCTGTTGCCCGTCAAAATAGGAAACTTCCGAATTTGAGGTACCGTAGTCTATTCCAATTGCTGCCATAACCGCCGTTCATTATCCACTGTTAGTTAACCGAAAACAAAGCGCCGAAGTGTAATAGAAAAATTAGCTTTCTTCATTAGTTCTTTTAAATGACGTATTTGCAAAAGACAACAACTGGCAATATTGTGACCCTGCAATTAGGACTAACGATTTCGATACGTAAGAAAAGGTCCCCGAAAATAAGACTGCCGGTAATAAAAAAGCCGGTCAAACTGCTCACATTATGAGCAATAAAACCGACTTAATTAACAGCTAATAAAACTTAGTTAAATAAACCTTTCAGCTTGTCGCCGGCTTTATCAAGCAGTTTCTCTTTTTGTTTTTCAAGTTCTTCATTGACCTTTTTCTTAGCTTCTTCAGTCAAACGCTTTTTAGCTTCTGCTTTAGCCGCAGCCGTAACGTTATCGAGCATCTTATTGACTATTGCTGCTCCTACTTGGTCCGCTGGCAATCCGTTAGGTTTGCCGATTGAGCCCGCATTAAAAGTAGGTAGAGTAACTTCATATGCTTTTCGCTCTATATTTAAGTCGCCCGTTGATAGCTGTTCAAAATTAAGCTTAAGACGTACATTACTTACCGTAACATTGTCTACAATGACTAGGGGGTTGGCACCATCCGTTGATTCAGGTGGTGGAGTGTCATCGGCCTTGGGCAAATTAGCTGCTAAGTTATTTTTCAAAGCCAATAAGTTACCGCTGCCGCTAGCATCTACTTCATATAAAATTTCAGGAGCATTTACACTGACATTTTGTATTACATAGGGTTCGTTCAGCACCTCACCTAAATCGAGCGTTATATTGCTTACACTAACAGCATTTTCAGAACTAAACCCCTTGGGATTTTGTACTGTGAGTCCACTGATGCTCATACGGCCATCTGTTAAGGCCAATTCAACCTGAGCCACAGACACCTTTGTGTCTAGATAGTCGCTTCCTTGCTGTTCTATTTGAGCGCGGATAAAGTCCCCAGCCCCACTTAACAAGTACCAAGTTACAGCTGCAATAACGACGAGTAAAATAAGTAAGATCCCTAACCCTTTCTTCATAACATCCTCTTTTGTGTTCAATTGATTATTGAGAAACCACATTCAGTGTATCAGAAGATCTAAACTATCAAATATTCGGCAAATGTTTAATAGCATTGCGCGTTCATATGTGATCACTCAGCGAGAGTTTAAAAGGGCTTAAACAAGGCGCATGACTGACAGCTCTTTATTAAAAGAAAACTAGTTCTCTTTCGAAGTCATGCAAAGCAGTGTAAAGTCCTTTTAAAACTCGCCTGAAAGCAATGCCCCAGCAGCTTTTTCTCTGCGTTCTCACTATTCGAAAGGGAACAACCATTAATTCATAGCGACGCCTTAATCAAAAACCGCTGGGCGCATTCTGAGACGGTCACTTATTAATGCGGATTGGTATTATTAATGCAGATTGGAATAAGGCAATAATAGTTAATACCAATGGTAGGATAACTAGAATTTAAAGCTGAAATAAATAAAAAAGGCTCCGCGAGGGAGCCTTTTAGAAGAGTTACACTTTTATTAGCAGATAACGCTATAGTGTAATTCCACGATTTTTCGCTTTTTCTTTTATGTAAGGTTCCCAACTTCTCGCACTGCGTGAGGTTGATTTATCCTTTTTGGCTTCTAACACATGCTTGTAAGCACTTCTGTATTTACCAGTATAAAAGTTAGCTTCCATCATCGCCATATGGATACGACCGCGATCATCAGCTCCCTCATCTAACGCCTTCTGCAGTGCCGCTAATGCATCACTATACTTTTCAGCAGTGAGTAAAAGCGTACCTTGCTTGCGATAAAGATCAGGATCTGAGTTCATCTTAGCCGCTTCACCGTAATACTTCGCAGCCTTAAGGTGATTTTTAGCCTGATGCCAAGAGTTAGCTAGATTAGTCAGTGCTTTATCGTCGCGCTTAATAAGACCACTTTCAACGTTCTTTTCAAACACTACAGCAGCTTTATAAGGGATTTCATTAGTTGCGTACAACTGAGTCAACGCCTTAACTTCTGCAGCTTTTGTCAAGTAACCTTGATTGTAAGCCATTTCAAACGTAGACAGGCCTTTCTTATAATCTTCAACCAACATGTAGAAGAAACCAAGTTGTGTCCAGTTAGCCTTGTTGTCAGGGAAGATTTTCACCATCTCTTCAGCTACTTCGACAGTTTCTTTATACATTTTACGGCTGTAATAAGACGTCAACTTCAACGCATAAGCGTTTTTGTTTGGCTTATCATCCAAAGCAATGGATTTGTTAAGAGGCGAAATCATATCTGCATATTGTTTCGTCTCATACAATGCTTGTCCCATACGAAGATACACATCAGCATCTTCTTTACAGGTAAAGTCCATCCATTCTTGATAACGCTTAACTGCTTGTTCGTAACGCTTTTCTTGCATATTTAAATCTGCAATCAAACGTAACGTACCAGCTTGCTCAGTGTCATTAAGTGCTTTGGCATTAACTGACTTTTCTAAATATTCCAACGCTTTTGGACCACTTTCCGATTTAGTGGCAAGTAAGTTACCAATAAAACGGTCTGTAAACGCGCGGTCAAAAGTTTGAGAAGTATCGATTTCATACAAAATAGATAAGGCTTCATCAACCAAATCTTCATTATAAGCCTCGAACGCCTTTTGTACTTTCTTACCAGTTCGTTCACTTGGAATATTAGTAGGGCCACGTTTGTAACCTGGACAAACGATAGCCGCAGACTGAGCGCTAACGAAACTGGAACTTAACGTAGAAGCAGCGAACGTTGCGCCAACCAACAATGTTTTAAAATATTTATTCATTATGATTGATCCAACTTAAAGTCTAATTGAACTTTCATACCGAACTGCTTCATAGGCTTACCATCTTCAACCTTCGGCTTATACTTCCACTTTCTAAGTGCACGTTTAGCTTCACGGTCAAAAACTCGCTTAGGATCAGCTTCAATGACGTCAACATCTTCAACACCACCTACTTCATTGATCGTAAATGAAAGTTTTACCCAACCTTCTTTACCATCACGAGCAGCTTGCGCTGGGTATTTAGGTTCAATTCGAACGATTGGTGTAGCATCACCATCACGTTGCATTGCACCCACACCACCGATATCAACTGAAGCGCCACCTATATCTACTGCTGGCATATTGAAACTTAAGCCATCAGTATTTGCGTCCGCAGTGTCAGGCTCAACTGGTTCCAATTTAGGAGGCTGCTGAGGTGGCGGCGGAGGCGGAGGCGGTACTCGAGTTCTAGTTTGAGTAGTATCATCTGGCGTTGACATAACAATATCAATAACCGGTGCAGGTGGTACTTTGTCCGCTGGGCGTGACGAGTTAGCAATTAACTTAGCCATGACAACAAACAATACAAATGCAATTACCCCACCAAGGAGTACAGAAACAATTAAACGTCCCATATTAGCTCCCCTTAGCAGCGATAGAAATGCGATCTATACCTGCAGCTTTGATTTGATCCATTACGTCGATCACCACACCATGTTCTGCATTTTCGTCAGCCTGAACTATGACTACGTCAGAAGGCTGTTCAGCCATCAAACGTTCCAAGTTAGCGCGAACACTATCAACATCGATTTCGCGTTTATCCATCCAGACGTCACCGTCTTCAGTAATAGCGATAAAGATATTGGCATTCTTCGGCATAATAGCTTGCGATGCACCAGGCTTATTCACCTCGATGCCCGCTTCTTTGACGAAAACAGTCGTTACAATAAAGAAGATCAGCATGATAAACACGATGTCCAACATCGGCGTCATGTCAATCGCAGCATCTTCTTCTTCAACACGTACTTTGCGAGCCATAAATTCCTCTCTCTAATGATGGGGCAAACTGTCAACTAGCTTTTCTTTCGCAATTTTTACCCTCGCCTCAAGACGAGAACTAAAAAATACGCCAGATAAAGCAGCGACCATCCCAGCCATCGTTGGAATCGTAGCCATTGAAATACCAGCAGCCATAAGGCGCGGGTTACTTGTGCCCTGTGTTGCCATCGTTTCGAAAACGCCGATCATACCGGTAACCGTACCTAAAAGGCCGATTAATGGGCACATAGCAACAAGTGTTTTTATCAACAACATTCTTGCGCTAAGTCCATCGGATGCTTGCGAAATCCATGCGTCACGGATTCTATGCGCATACCAAGAGGTAGTATCTTCTCGGGCATCCCATTTTGAGACAATGTCTTTTCTCATTTTAGGAAACACGGAAGTTAAGTACCAATAACGCTCTATCATCAAAACCCACATTAAGAAGAGCGCTAAGGCGACAACGTATAGAACGTCACCGCCGGCAGCGATAAAGTCCCTGACAGACTCCCATAGTTCTATCAGGTATAACATCTTAGGCTTTCTCCGACTCTACGTGTGCAGCAATAATGCCTGCAGTTTGCTCATCAAGGATATGTACAATTGATTTGCTGCGACCAGCAACGATGCTGTGCATAAGAATCAATGGTAATGCTGCAATAATACCTTGAGCCGTTGTTACCAACGCCATCGAAATACTACCAGCCATCAGTCTTGGGTCACCTGTACCGAACAATGTAATTTGTTGGAAGGTTGCAATCATACCAAGTACCGTACCTAACAAACCAAGTAGCGGAGCGATTGCTGCGAAAATCTTGATGATATTAATACCACTTTCAATTTTCGGAAGCTCTTTAAGAATCGCTTCGTCAAGTTTAAGCTCAAGGTTTTCAGCATCAGATGCTTTATTATCTTTGTACACTTGAAGAATACGTCCAAGTGGGTTGCCGCTTGAAGGATTGCCAGTGTTGTTCAACTGAGAACGCATTTTTCCACTGATAATCGTCAAGGTAACAATTTTATAAAGGCCGATAAGAAGACCAAGAATCAACATAGCAGTAATGACGTAACCTACTACACCACCTGCGTGATAACGCTCAGACATAGTTGCTTTTTCTTTAAGCAAACCTAAGATACCGCCACGTGAAGGGTCAGCATAAAAAGGTACTAGGCCAGACGTAGCTGATAACAACTCTTGCGCTGAACTTACTAGGTAACCATCAGGTTGACGACCAAGAGGCTGAACGATCTCATTTTGATCATCGTAAACCAAGTAACCTTGCTCACCAATCAAGTTAAATGTACCTACACGTACAACTTCTTGAGTAGTAGAACCACCATCCAAGCTGATTACTTCAGTTTGGAAACGAGAAACTTGACCTGACTCAGTCATCTCAGTTTGAAGTGCGAACCACAAATCTTCTAACTCTTGAATGTTAGGAAGACCTTTAGACTCTTCAGACATGCTCTTTAAGAACTCGCCACGGCCTGGGAATTCAGCACTTACAATAGAAGTAGAGATTTGACCAAATGCTTCAGAAGATGCTTGACGCACAACACCAAACATTTCACCAAGGGTACCAGTTGCTTGATTAAGCTCCTGCTCTTTTTCTGCTAGCGCTACTTCGTTGTCTGAATATTTCTTGGCAAGGTTATCACCACGAGTTTGTTCAGCTTTAAGATCCGCTTGCGCTTTTCTAAGAAGAGCTTGTTTGTCAGCACGTGCTGATTGGAACTCAGCTTCACGTTCTTTGTTTATGCGAGCTTCAGAAACTCGATTCTTCTTAACTTCTTGCAGTAAGTCTTCAAGAGACGTAGCCGCATGAACTGAAGATGCGAATAAAGCTACCGATGCCGCAGCTAATACTGATTTATAGATTGTTTTCATCGATATTACTCCGCAGCTTTAATGGGTAGTTTGATTAGGTCAGCTGGCACGAGTTTGTTGGCCATACGAACAGCCGTTACTACAGAGCTTAGGTATTCATCACCCAATTTCTGCCAAGCTCTTGCGTCGTTATCCCAAACCCAAGCGTTTTTCTGATCTAAAGAAAGCGCTGCTAAAACAGTACGACCTAGGTTAAAGAAATCAACGGTGATTTCAGTTCCTTCAAAATCAAGCTTGCCTTGATAAGCACGAATGTTCTGACCATACTGATTTTCAATTTGATATGCTTCGATTACCTGACGGAACTGCTCTGAAGTAGTTACGTTTGAGTTAGCCATGATGTCGCGAAGACGCTCAACACGTGCGCGACGCTCTTCAAGGTTAATAGGAATATCAAGTTCGATAAATTGCTCTAGACTGTCGATCATACGAAACATCAATGGAACAACACCACGTTTAACACCTTCAATACCGTCTATTTGACGTTGAAGAGAATCGATACCGCGCTGCTGGTCTGCAACCAATGTTGCTAGATAGTCGTTATAAACTTTTAAGTTTTCTGTTTCATCAACAACTTGGCGATATTCAGAAAAGATGTCTAACGATTGCTCGTATAGTTTGTTAATTTTTTCTTGAGACTTCGCTGCATCCACGTGAATCTTTGACTCTTCTTTATGAAGGTCATTCAACGGGTCTGCAGAGACAACAGCACTACTACCGAGTGCTAGTGCACCGATAACGGTAGAAGCAATAAGGTTTCTCTTGCTCATTTTGGACATAATTCCCAACCAATTTTCTTGTTTTGGATCCTCGCCGACGGGTAAAAAAACGTCGCAAGGGGCTTCTAAGCTTTATAAGTTATAGGGGCTTAGTATTAATGGAATTTAACACTAAGACTTCAAGATATTCACATGGAACCCTGCGAATTGTCAAGGTGGCACATGTATTAAGCGCAACAAAGTTGAGTGAAAAAAGAGAAGTAAAAAATTAGCGATTTGAGGGTTTGAACCATTTTTTAAACAAAATAGAGCTTGCACGACCAAACATGAGCGATTTTCGTACAGATACAGCACCAATAGTTATAGAAATTAAAAAAAAACTCATAATAATTTATAGCCTGAGTAAAATTTTTAGAAATTAACATTTTTAAATTGGAGGTCAATTTTAGCCCCTCACGGCCAATTTCAGACTAATTTGTGAAAAGATCCTCCTCTTTTTAATAACAAAAATATGATGTCAGTTTATCGTTACATTTCATAACACTAAACAACAGATAGAGCACTAAGTTTACGTTTGTTATCTCAATCAAATTTCGATATTGTTATTGTAAAAAACACGAGTGTTTCTAAACAAGGGAATTATAAAATGAACAACACACTTTTCTTAGCTGGTCTCGTTATCAGTTCTTTAGTAGTTTTAACTGCATGTTCAAGTAATGAAGTCGCACAAAAAAAATCAGCATTCAGCCAATGTGTAAAAGAGAATAAAGGTGACGAGGAGTTATGCGCTTCTAAAGAGTCGGTTGATCGTACAGGATTGATCTGTAAAAACGTCACCGTAACGGGTTCGAGACTTCCTGAAAGAGTTTGCACAACTAAAGCTCAAAGAGAACAACAATCACGGGATTCTAAAATGATGGTTGAAGGTATGCAGCGTCGAGGTCAGGCAACTAGCCAGCAGTGATGAATGAAGCGCAAAGTAATTTAAATGATAGTGGCACCGTCGGATTAACTGCTTGGGAAAATCATTGGCAAAAAACAAATGATACCGCAGCATTCGAAGAAAGCACTCCTCTTCATAATTACTTGCAAACACATTGGTCTAATTTTTTAAAGCAGACCATTTCCCCACATAACGACACGAAATTAATCGATCTTGCATGTGGGAAAGGAACTGTCAGTGAACTTGCTGTATCCCAAGGTAAAGCGGCAAACACTGGCAGACTTGATATCCATTGTGTTGACGCATCATTTAGTGCAGTTAAGAATGTCGCGCAACGTTTGAGTATCTCAGCTGCATTACAAGCAAACTGCGCTAACTTACCCTATCAGAACGATAGCTTTGACTTAGTTGTAAGCCAGTTCGGCATTGAGTATGCCCCAGCACATTCTGCTAAAGAGTTTGCTAGAATTTTAAAGTCTTCGGGGAGATTCGCGTCAGTTATCCATTATAAAAATGGTGCTATTTATCAAGATTGTAATGAAAAGCGAAAACTGATTGAAAAGATTTTATCTCTTAATCTTTTTGAAAAAGCGCAAGTTGCTTTTACAGCAGGGTATGCTGTCGTCGACGGCAAGCTTCCTCCCCAAGTATTTCAGAAAGCTGATGCGGACTTTGCTCCTGTTATTGAACAGTATAAGCAAGTAATCATCTCCACAAATAGCGAAGTAAAGAGTTTACTTATCCAGATCCTAAAAGATATGGGTTTCATGTATGAAAACATTTCGTCTCACAGTGAACAGGATGTAAGTGATTGGCTTACGTCTACTAAATTAGAATTCATTAATTTTAAAGACAGGATGTCCTCGATGGTAAATGCAGCTATGGATGAAGAACAGATTTGTCAAATGCTGGCACCATTTCTAGCGAAAGGCTTCACACAGACTATATGCGAACGACTTTCAGTAGATAATGACCCACCCTTTGCATGGTTTGTTCAAATAGCTAATATTAACGCTTAGTAGGCATATTAATCATTCAAGTCTTTTAAATATGGCTTATAGTTCTGCCAACGCGCGAGAGAGTTATTATTTATTGGTTGCCTGACTTGCCAGATACTCGCGGTTTTAACTCGCTTTTTCTGCTGATGAAACGCTAAACAGGTGTCGCTCCATGGTAGCCCTAAAAACTCTAATAAATTAGCCAACTCAGTATCAAAGTTAGACACTAACGACTCGTAATTCACTACGAAATAGTCATGGTCGGATAAGACACCCTGCCAGTGTTTTAGCAACTTCATTTGCTCATCATAATAATGCTTAATGTCGGCTAAGCTTGAAGCATAGTTAAGAGAGTGATCTAATTGCTGAAAGTAAACAGACAAACAATTATCTAAACGATCTCGTTGCGTAAATATAAATTTAGCTCGAGGAAATACACGTTTTATTATCGCTACTAAGGCAAAATTCAGCGGATTTTTATCTGTGAAAAATCGGGGGCTAGATAAGTGGCGTTCGATATTGCTTTTATATTCTTGAGAGATGCTTAGAAGGTTGTCGTCACTTATGTTCATGGGCTTCTGCAAATCGGGACAAACCTTTTCAACAGCTTTTATAAGAAAGTCTATTTCACCTGCCGACTGAACATCGGGATGTGCAGCTAAGACTTGCTCCACAAGTGTCGAACCAGAACGAAACATGCCACAAATAAAAATGGGTGAAAACGGCTCTTTAAGGTTGTTTGAAGTAGAGTTAAACCACTGACGATCAAAATTGCGACAGATGTCTTGGGTCAATTGCTCCTGCTCCATTGGATTATATGGTAATGATTTCTCAGCCTGTAACTTATTACCTAAAGTGTAAAAATATGCAGCTTGCTCATATTTTTTACAATCATCGTATAATTTACCCAAAGCGAAATACAAAGATCCTAGCTCCTCTGGGGCATATTCATTTGCAGAAAGTGCAGAATCAATGGTCAGAATTAGTCTCTCACTTTCAATGGTACTCATATTCATACTTGCCAGACGTGACATGGCCAGAGCGTGATCTGGTTGAATTGCTAAAATCTTTAGGTACAACTCCTGTGCACGCTCCTTGTCTGCTAGCTCATCACAAAGACTTGCTAAATTGAATAATGCAGGTAAATACGCTGGTTGTTCATTTAATATCTCGTTTAACACACCAATGGCTTGCTCTTCTTTACCAATCTGTTGGTGTATATCCGCTATCTTGAGTTTAGCGAGCAATTTGTCAGAAAAACCACATTCAATTGCCGCACCATAGTGTTGAAGCGCTTCATCGAAAAGCCGCTCGCGCCTGCAACCGTCGGCCAAATAATATAACCCTTCAGGATCAGTTGGTTCATCAGACACATACCTGCGCAAATAATTCATCGCCCGAGCTTTTTGCCCATCTGAGTAACAAAGGGAATATAGGTTTCTAACATACACATTAGGAGATGAAGCAATTGACACTAATTGCTCTAAGCCAGCAATCGCTGAGTCGATACTATTGGATTCTATATATAGCTGAACTATCGCTCTGAGCAAAGGCTCCTTAATTGAGGTGGTCGCTAAGGTGATATTCAATAACTCAATAGCATCAGCATGCTGTCCAAGCGCATGTAGCTGGTACGCTTGATTAATTTTTTCGACTATAAAATCTGGAATATTCGTCATATCAGCTAAAACATCCGAGGGGTAAACTGAATTCACTCACAAAAAAAGGCACCTAAGTGCCTTTTTATATTACATCTATTTAGTTTCTATAGCATTAGTAGCTAACTGAAACACCCATAAACACGTAACGTCCTAAAACGTCGTATGGCCCAGGGAATACGTTACCATTTGCAGAACCTGCAGGTGCATTACCGATTACTTGAGGCTCAACATCAAATAAGTTGTTAACACCTAAGCGGAATGATGCATTTTCAAACGCATTCCAGTTACCTGTCAAATCGAAGTAAGTCTTAGACTTCAATGAAACGGCATTATCGCCACCATTTAACTCATCAGTACCGTCAACATAGCGCATAGTACCAGTTACAGTAACGTCCCAAGGTGAAATCCAAGTTGTACGCAAGTTGTAACGTAGCTCAGGTGTAGGACCTGCAGTGTCAACACCACAGATTGAACGATCCCACTTACCTAAACAATCAACTACGTCCGAACTAGGCGTGTTCTTTTGATCCCACTTTGTAAGGAAAGTACCTACAAGGTTTAGTTTGATGTCACCCATGTCGCCGATACCGAACTCATAAGCTGCATCAAAATCCACACCAGCTGTAGCGAAGAAACCTAAGTTAATATCTGTAGATGTAACGCTATCTTGGCCTAGCCATAAACTACCTGACCCACCACGATTAATAAGGCTACAGAACTCTTCGTTACCAGTCGTAGCACATTCGCGAATGATAAATTCAGATGAAACACCACCAATTGCGCCTGTTACGTCAATATCGAAATAGTCTAGCGCTAAGCTAAAGCCAGGCATATCACTAGGTGAAAATACGATACCATAAGAAACTGTATCAGACTCTTCAGGATCTAAGTCAGGGTTACCACCTGTGATTTGGTTGTATTGACCTGCAGGGTTACTTGGTGCGCCACCCGCATCATATGCTGCGCCACTTAAACCAGTATTAATACACTGCTCACGAGTAAATTCGATGTTTCCATCTTCATCAGCAGCACATGGGTCATTGTTCATGTTGAACAAGCCTAAGCCTTGTGATCTGAACAATTCACGTACGTTACCCGCTCTTACTGCACGTTGGAAACTTGCACGAATACGTACATCATCATTCACTTTCCAGTCAGCCGCATACTTATATGTATTGGTTGATTTGTCAGTTGAATAATCAGAGTAACGATACGCTAGCTCTAAGTTAAGCTCTTGCATAAAGTCAACATCTTGCACTAGTGGGATGTTTGCTTCTGTGAAAAGCTCCTCTACTGTAAAGCCACCACTAACACCTAATGTAGGTCCACCTTGGCCTGCACCATCACCACTTTCAAAGCCTTGGTCTGGTTCAAAACTTAGGGTTTCTTCTCGACGCTCAAAACCAACAACTACGTTAACACCAGTTGAGGTACCAGGTACGATAACGCCAAGATCAGTTAAGTCACCTGCAACATAACCACTCACTTGTGTCGTTTCAACATCACCGCGAGCAAATAAAGGAAGGGTTATATAATTTAATGTTTCTTCAGTTACTGAGTCAGTCGTGAATATATTCCAAGGAACGCAGGCAGCATCGACTACAACACCATTCGCGTCAGGAATGGCAGAGCGACAAACAGCTTCTCCAGTATCAGGGTCTGAAACAGCATCAAACGCTCTACCTATGCGAGTGATTGATAACTCGTTACGATATGTCTGAATGAATGACGTTGTGCCGTAGTTTGCAAAAATATCGTATGACCAATTGTCATTAATAAAGCCGCGAGCACCAACTACACCACGGAAAGAAGTATGACGAAGATCATCCTGTCTAGGATTACCTTCAACGTTTCGGCGGCCAATATAAGCGTTACCTAACACGTCGTCAGTCGTTAGTCCATTTGCGCCACAAGTTACATCAAATTGTTGTTGCGATAGTAATGGGTTTGCACAATCCAAGGTAGTTGTTACGAAAAATGCGCCTGATGGTGCAATCTGAGCAACACTGCGGTTATCCATGAAGTTAGCTTCTGCATAAACCGTGTGGTTATCATTGATATCGTAATGACCTAGCGCACCAAATGTCTTACGAACGTCAGGACGTTGGAAATAGTTAAGTGGACCATAGTTATAAGTTGTGCCGTCACGAGGGACAAATTGGTCACCTTGAACTTTAAAATCAAATGACGTTGTATTTCCTAAATTAACAAGTGGGTCTGCAACTCCATTCAAACCGAAGTCAGTAATGCGCCCTTCAGCAATAGTACCTGAGCCCACACAACCTAGAGGTGAACCTGAAACCGCACAGGCACTGTAATCTCGGCTGCTTTGGCTTACCGCTTGAATATTACGATAACTAGCGTACATGGTAACGTTACCGCGCCCATCAGCTGTATTAGCACCTAAAAGTACAGAGAAATCATTCGCGTGGCCGTCTTTTACACTACCATTTGCAAAATCGAAACCAGAGTCAGCAGCTAGGCCTTGCATGAATGCATTATCGTTGTCGTGTTGATAGAAGCTGTGCTGATAATCGAACTGAACGCCTTCGAAATCATCTTTTAGAATAAAGTTAACAACACCGGCAACCGCATCAGAACCATAAGTAGCAGAAGCACCACCTGTAAGCACTTCAATACGTTCAACCAAACCAGCAGGGATTTGGTTTACGTCACCGCCAGTACCGCCAGCCAACGGCGAGCCAGCTGGCATACGACGTCCGTTAACTAATGTTAGTGTGCGGTTAGAACCTAAGTTTCTCAAATCGACAGTCGCTGTACCCGTCGCGCCGTTGGCCGTACCTGAGGTTTGACCACCGAAAATTTGTGGCATGTCATTAAGTAAATCTTCGATACGTGTTACACCACTGACAGCGATATCTTCAGCACTTATCTCAACGACAGGGCTTGCGCTAACAAGGTTGGCTTTTTGAATACGAGAGCCGGTAACAGAGATTTTTTCTACGCTTTGTTCAGCAGATGTTTCTTGAGCATTTACTGTAAATGTAGACAATGCAGTTGAAGCAGCACCTACAGCAAAAGCCAGACGAACTGACTTCGTCAACTTAGAGTTTGTAAACATGTATGTCTCCCTGGACCACTATATATGTGTTTAGTGTTTATTCGCTAGTGCGATTTTTTATTAAATAAAGGTAGTGAACCTCACTTGAATAGTATCCAAACAAACTTGCCTAGGTCAATGCTTTAGAACATCTAATACTCAAAAGTTATGAATGAAATACCAATACAGTGGCAATTAAGTAAATTTATATTTACAAAATTTACATAGAAGCAGCATTTTTACTCGTTTTGATCAAAGAAAAGTCACAAAAAAGTATTTGGTCATTTTTATGTAAATTAAAAACAAAGCTTAATAAACGCTCAATCAAAACACGTATTTTTCACTTCCCTTAAATTGTTAGACAACAAACTTTGAAACAAACTCTTTCATAAATTTTGTCTTGGTTTATGCTGAACATATTGAAGGTGCACGAATTCATTTACTTAGGTGGAATTCAGTTTGCGTTAAAGGTGACAAGGTTAAAATGCAATGAAACTTGATGATGATATACACAACTATTATGAGCATTTAGTGCTTGAACATATTGCTGAGTTAAAACTACCCACGGCAAACGATGATGATTATATTGCGGATTTGTGTTGTTTGGCTTTGAATCAGCTTCCACCTAGATATATTCGCTATGAAGTGGATATGTCATTTTACCTAGCTCAAAGTGAGCGCCAGCAAATGGAAATGAATACGCAAAATGCCGTAAATAAAGCGATCCGCTTTTTGGACAAAAAAGACACGTAAATAAATGGAAATATAAAATAGATAATTTATGGGGATTTGGGTGGCGGTTCTCCAGCCACATTCCGGCACATGAGTCGTCTGCTGCGGCTGCTCCCTTCCAGGCCTGACCGAGTTCACAGAGTATCATTGCGGAGGGACCAAAGAACCACCATAGAAACTTGCCTAAGTGATAAAAACGAGCTCTTAATCACTTAGGCGGCGCATTATGACAAAACTAAATTTAGATGCAAGCCGCATCCTTGATATAAGGAGTTTTTTACGACTATTTTTTAAATTTTTCTTCTGCGATTGTATTAGCGACTCTATTTGTGGCTAAGTTTTGTCCATCAGCGCGTTTATACACTTCTTTGAGCGTCGCGCCAATTTTCTCTAGGTGACTTTTTAATGCCTCATTCGAACTCAACATCTTTTGATGATAAATGTCGATTATGCCTCCTGCATTAATTACATAATCTGGAGCGTACAATATACCCTCCCCTTTTAAAATTTCCCCTAAATCTTCAGTCTCTAACTGATTGTTTGCTGCACCGGCAATTACCTTTGCCTTAAGGGTGCTAATTGATTGTCGATTGATTGTCGCCCCCATTGCACATGGCGCGACCACATCTACATCTAATTTAAGGATTTCATCGGGTGAGACGACCTTAGCGTTCAGTTTTTCTTTCGCACGATTTATCCCCTCGGGATATATATCAGCGACAAACAATTCAGCGCCTTCACGATGTAAATGCTCTGCGAGTCTATAGCCTACATGTCCCAGACCTTGAATAGCGACTTTCTTACCCTGTAAGCCTGTACCAAAATAATGCTCAACAGACGCCTTTACGCCGGTAAATACGCCGTACGCAGTAGATGGTGCAGGATTTCCATCCGCTTCTTCGCCAGCAAAATGGTAATTTGCTTTCGTGCCAGATATATATGTTGTCTCTTGCGCCATGGTACGTAAATCAGCGACCGACATACCTGAATCCTCGGCGCTAATGTATTTACCGCTTAAACTTTCCACAAAACGCCCCATGGCAAGCATCATCTCGGGGGTTTTATGCACTCGAGGATCACCGATAATCACTGCTTTTCCACCACCTTGATTTAAGTTGGCCATCGCAGCTTTATAGGTCATACCTTTTGATAGCCTGAGCACATCATTGAGTGCCTCATCTGAATTTGCATATGGCCACATTCTACAACCGCCCAATGCTGGGCCTAAATGACTATTGTGCACAGCAATAATCGCTTTTAGCCCGGTTCCTTTATCATGGCAAAAAGCAACATGCTCGTGTTCATCAAATTCGATATGGTCAAAAACAGACATTCTAATATTACTCTGAGTAAGGTATGTGAAACTTGTTGATATACTAGCTCAAATCAATGAGGACATGCCTTGCGATGTTAATGTGACAGAATTAATCGGTTGCAACAGTGGCCATAATCCATTAGTTAATATAGGATATATATCCTAATATTCGTGCTTGAAAATGATAAAAATATTCAGCATGCTAGCCGCGAATTTTACTTCGCTATAAATTGAAAAATAATGATGAAATTGGACAAGTTTGACCGCGAAATTTTAAGAGTGATGCAAAAAGACGCTACTGTTTCCATGGCTGAGTTAAGTCAAAAAGTTGGACTATCTCACACACCATGTTGGCGCAGAGTTAAGCGAATGGAGGCCGATGGGATAATTCTTCAAAAGGTCACCCTACTAAATAGTAAAAAGCTTAACCTTGGGGTTTCTGTTTTTATCTATGTGACGTTAAAAAATCATGATGGTGAATCTTTGAATGATTTTGAAAAAGCGGTGCAAAACATAGATGAAATTGTTGAATGTCATACCACGAGTGGCGACAAAGATTACTTACTAAAAGTGATTGTTGAAAGTATTGAAGAATACGAACATTTACTTAAAGCGAAATTAACTCACTTACCCTTAGTAGATCATCTAAGCTCTACGTTTGCGTTAAAGCAGGTCAAAAATACAACAGAGCTACCGATAAAACAGCAATAGAACGACGATAATGAAGCAGAACGGATCTGCTTCATTAAGTTGTGCAATTACGTGTCTTTATGTAATTACTCGTTATCTTGGTTAATCACGCCACGGCGTATCTGGTCTTCCTCAATTGATTCAAACAGCGCTTTAAAATTGCCTTCACCAAAGCCTTCATTTCCTTTGCGTTGAATAATCTCGAAAAACACTGGGCCAATCACAGTGTCGGTAAATATTTGCAGTAAAATACCGTCTTTCATTGGAGCCCCATCAATTAAAATACGTTGCGCTTTTAAATCGGCCAGGTTCTCACCGTGTCCTGAAACGCGAGCATCCACTGCCTCATAATAAGTATCAGGGGTATCCATAAATTTGACCCCAACGTCACGCAACGTTTTAACAGTTTGGTAAATATCTTCAGTAGACAACGCAATATGTTGAATACCCTCGCCATTGTATTCACGAATAAACTCTTCAATTTGGGATTTATCATCAGAAGATTCATTGATCGGAATGCGAATTTTTCCGCAGGGAGACGTCATCGCCTTACTGACTAAACCTGTTAGCTTTCCTTCTATATCAAAGTAGCGAATTTCTCTAAAGTTACCCAAGCGCTCATAAAAATTCGCCCATACCGCCATATTGCCGCGCTTAACATTATGCGTGAGGTGATCCAAAGTCAGAAGACCAGCATCGCTTTGTTTCACCTTTTCACGCCAATCGGGATAAAAACGGAAATCCACATCATAAATAGAGTCATCGCCGTATCTGTCAACAAAGTACAAGGTACTTTCACCAATTCCGTAAACAGCTGGAATATTAAGTTCCATCGCGCCTAAATTTCCGACGAATGCTTTGGCGCCATTTTTAATTGCGTGCTCAAAAGCGACTTTGGCATCTTTAACCCTAAAAGCCATTCCACACACACTCGGGCCACGTAATCTTGCAAACTCTTCTGCCTGAGATGCAGGTTCAGCATTTATAATGAAGTTGATGTCGCCCTGCTTGTACAACCAAACTTGCTTTGATCTGTGTTTAGCAACTTCTGCAAAACCGAGAGACGTAAACAAGTTAGCTAAATCGTTAATCCCTTTTTCATCCGCAGCGGTATATTCAACAAATTCAAATCCATCGGTGTTGAGCGGGTTATAGCTGATATCTGAACACATAATATTCTCATTCTTATCTTGTGAAAGGTTTCGTCAAAGCGCTAATAGACCGCAAAAAAACGCTGCTGAACAGAGGGAGAAAGAGAATAGAAATCAGTGTAGAAACGAGCTAAAAGTAACATAAAGTTTACATTAGGTTAAAGCCCGTTTTATGCGCCGAGAAACGCCCATATTGGTAAGGATATTGTCAGCTTTACGCTACAAAGGCGTATTTATATCTTTACAGACTTTTTGTTGATCCCATAGTCACGTAATTTATTCGCAATCGCAGTATGGCTAAGCCCTAGTTTTTTGGCTAACAGGCGAGAGCTCGGGTAACTTGGATAAAGCCGTTGCAAAATGCTTTTTTCATAACGTTTCACTTCTTCATCCAGACTGCCCTCAAAGTCTTCACTAACAAAACTCATGGCGTTCGCGCTTGAAGGAATTTGAATATGTTCCTTACCTAAGTCATTTCCTTCTAATAAAGATACCGCGCGATAAAGTACATTTTCTAACTGGCGCACATTCCCAAACCAAGGGTAAGCTTGAATATAATCTACGCACGACTTAGTCAGCTTAGGTACCTTGCGCCCCAGAGTTAAGCTGTGTTGCTTTAAAAATGTTTCTGCTAATGGAATGATATCCATTTTGCGCTCTCGCAAAGGGGGAATTCCTAAGCTCAGCACATTCAATCGGTAATATAGATCTTCGCGAAAACGCCCTTCTTGTACTAACTGAGCTAAGTCTTTTTGAGTAGTACAAATAAAACGAACATCTACTTTAACTTCTTTCGTATCACCCACCCGCCTAAACTTACCATCTTGCAATACGCGAAGTAATTTGGCTTGGAGTTGCGGCGACATGTCACCCACTTCATCTAAAAATAAACTACCGCCCTGTGCTAGCTCGAGTAGGCCTTCTTTACCTGAGCTTTGGCCAAACGCTCCAGCCGCATAACCGAACAGTTCGGTTTCCGCCACATTATCAGGAAGAGATGCACAATTGAGCACTAAAAAATTTGCATCCTTTCTGCGGCTCGCTTCATGGCAGGCATGGGCAATCAATTCTTTCCCGGACCCCGTTTCACCATACAACATAATTGGCCCGTCAAGTTCAGCCATGCGCTTAGCTTCGCGAACCACCTTTTTCATGATCTTACTTGAGGCTTGAATAGACATAAAACTGTCCAAGGACGCCTCGTGAAATACAGTTAACTGCTGGCCTAAGCGCTGCTCAGATTTAAGAATAAAAACAGCACCCGCCAAGATTGGCTCCCCTCCGGAATCAGGCACCATAACAGGTAAAATATCCGCTAAGTAGTTCTGCTCTATAAAGCGCACCTTTTGCGTGAGGCTCGTTATTTTTTTACTTTCCAGCCAACGCGTTGCGTTAAAGCCTTTTACCAATTCGTCGATTTCCACCCCAATGAGTGATTCTCGTGCCGTTTCTAAACTCACTGTGACCGCATCGTTAATCAACAATATGCGTCCTTTGGTGTCTACCGAAAATACAGGATCAGGTAACGTTTGTAGTAACGCGCGCAATTGGTTTTGCTCACGCTCTAGGGGCATAAAGGGAATCGTTTTTACATCATCAATGCCTTCTATTTTTCTAATTTTTGGCATTAAATGTTGAAATTCTTCAAAATCCATATTGGGGAAGCTAAGATAAATCTTGCCCATTTCATTGATTTCGATACCACGCAAGTCCACTTCATGGCTGACCAAAATATCAAGGACATCTTGCGTTATCCCTAAACGGTCCTGACAACTTATTTCCAGACGCATAAAATTTCTTAATTTGAATTAATGTAAAGATATTATTACACAAACATGAGGAACAGCACACCAAATAAACGGGTTAAGATGTGCATATAGGCGAGTAATTTCCGTGCAGATTGTTACTAATTGTAAGTTTTACTAGCTGACCGAACTGGATTTTTGTTCAAACATGGCAGGATGTAACCCCAAAGATCGTCCCTTTTCAACCAGCCCCATAATGTCCGAATCCGCTAAATCAAACAATGACGAAAGCGAGTCAAGCACGTAGTACACCGGCTGAATAATGTCGATACGATAAGGAGTACGTATCGCTTCTAGAGGCTCCATTTCGCGGCGTACTGCTTGCGTATTTTCTAAAGCGTCACGTGTCTCCTGAGGTGAAGATAAAATCCCTCCGCCATAAATACGTAATCCTTCTTGTGTGTTGACGAGTCCAAATTCGACCGTAAACCAATATAAGCGTGCTAAATACTGTCGCTCCTTTGGAGAAGCAGCATAACCAAGTTTGCCATACGTATGGGTAAAATGAGCGAATGCAGGATTAGTCAACAAGGGGCAATGACCGAATATTTCATGAAATACATCTGGCTCTTGTAAGTAATCAAACTCATCTTCGCTACGGATAAACGTGGCCACGGGAAACTGCTTATTGGCCAACAACTTAAAAAACGAATCAAAGTTTATCAAAGCTGGAACTTGCACCACTTGCCAGCCTGTCGTTTTTGCCAAAACTGCGTTCACTTCAGCTAACTGCGGAATACGGTTTTCTGGTAGGTCGAGCTGTGCCAGCCCTTGTAAATATTCATCACATGCGCGGCCTTTTAACAGATTTTTTTGCTGGCAAATGAGTCTTTGCCAGATTTTATTTTCTGTCTCACTCCAATGAACGATACCGTTTTCGTCTGGGGTATGAGAAGTGTATTGAGATTGCTTAGCCATAATAACAAAACTGCCGTATTTGAGTCATTCATGGAGCGAAGTCTACCCAAAGTGAGCTAAATCAAAAGACACAATCCAACAACAATAAAATTACAAATCGTAAACATAAAAGTACAACGTTTGCTCATCAGCACCTCTTTCTAAGCGATAAAGTGACTTTATTTCAGCTGCTTATGTAAGTCGGTTAAAATTTTCTTGCTAAGCTGATTCAAGCCTGGACGTTGTACAGAAAGCCAAGGAACAGGTCGGCAACTATGAATGGCGTTCAAGCCAATACGCGCTGTTAATACGCCTGCTCCCATACCTTGTGCAATACGCGTTGATAATTTACCCGTTAAACTTGCACCAAGCGCATAATTGCCTGCATCAGAGATAATTTCAGCTGCGCCGGCGTAGAGCATATGTCTAAACACTTGGCGTATTAGCGCCACTCGCCCCCAATATCCCAAATGTACGCCATAGATCTCACTGACCTGCTGCATCATGCGAATATTCCGCCACAACACAATCGCCATATCAACCAACGCAAAAGGACTCACTGCAATCATGACGCTGGACGCCCCCGCATTACGCATCACTTTAGCTAATGCAGCTTGATCTACTTTGCTGATAACTTGTTGCTCAAATAAACCCAACACCTCAGAATCAGTGTGGTGCTCGTCGATACTCTTTTGCCATATTGCAATCTCATTTTCGTATCCAGCCGGTAAAGTCTGCGCAATAGCTAAACAGTGCTTTTTTGCTAAGCCAATTGCCGGAGTCGAGTACAACTCTAACGATGTTTGGCGAGATGCCTTTTGTCGCTTGAGTCGTCTTAACCCTCGCCATTCGCTGTAAACCGCGCCGACAACCAATGCCAAAACCGACACGCCAACCCCTAACCATATTCCGCTAAGCCAATCATCACTTAGGTACATTTCACGTATAAATAACCCAAGTTCAATTAAACTCGCCACCAGTACCACAACACTCAATACTGTAAAAAATCTGCCCAACCAAGACTTTCGCTTTGGGGTAACTTCAACTTCATCACGCACGACGCTCTCTTCAAATTCATACTCATCTTGAGCCAGTGCCTGCCAGTCAACGTCTTGTTCGATAGTGGTTGCTCGTCGAATAGGTTCGCCAGCAGTGTCTGTGTGCTCAGGGCTTAGCACGACTTTTGTTTTAATCTGCGTCGAGTCTGTCGCATCTTGATGTAACGAATTTTGATTCTGCGTACTCATCGTATTTTATCCCCAAGAATAAACTCTAAAACTCTATCCATTCGAATATGTGGTAATGCTTGATTTTCATCTCTGCTTGGCGGAGAAAAGCGCGGAAAGTCAAAGCCCTGCTTATCCCAAAACTGGCTATCAGGGCATTTCGCTGGTACGTCTCCAGGAAATAAACGAATTGTTTTTCCCTCTGCTCCTGTGCCCTGCAAGATTTGAATATCTTGGCCTTCGTGCTCTGCTCGCCCTGCCTGAGAAGCGCGGATTGCGGCTATTGCGGTAGACTCAGTGGAGACACCATCAAACTGCATCTGCTTTCTTGCGTTATGTAACATGGAGTCCAACAGTTTAACTAGGTTGCTTTGCTGATCAGGTGTAACGTGATCAGCTTTACTAGCAGCGAAAATAAGTTTATCTATTTTCGGTGTAAACAAGCGTGATAATAGATTCGTTTTTCCATATTCAAAGCTGGTGAGCAGCCAGTTTAATGCGCGCTGCAGATCATCAAAATGTGCTCTACCGTTATTCAATGCTGATAAGCAGTCCACCAAGACCACTTGGCGATCAAAGCGTTTAAAATGCTCTACGTAAAAAGGCTTCACGACTTGCTCTTGATAATGCTCATAGCGATTAAACAACAAAGCCTGATTGCTTCCTTTGGGTCCCCGATTTTGTTTTATTTGAGCAACTTGCTCTTCTGACAATGGGAAGAAATCTAAAACTGGAGCTCCCGCCAGCTCCCCCGGTAAAATAAAACGCCCAGGTTGCAATAACTGAAATCCAGCTGCACGACACTTGTGTAAATAGTCGGTGTACAGGCTAGCAATATGCTTTAACGCCAATTCATCCCCCGGCGCTGTTAAATCGATTGCCTCTCTAGCGACCAAAAACTCGGCAGATAACGCTTGGCGCTCCGCTGATTGCAGCTCGGATTCACAATGAGTAGACCAAGCTAAATAATCCATATCAAGCAAAGGTAAATCCAGCAGCCACTCTCCTGGGTAATCAGTGATATCTAGCGTAAGCTTGGTATCTTCGCTGATATAACGCGATATTCCTTTATCTTTGCGATATCGAATATGTAACCTCACTTGACTGATCCCAGTCGTCGATTCTGGCCATATTGGTGGGGAGCCGTTTAGTGCTTGCATAGCATTTTCGTAAGCAAATCGTCGTAAACTTAGGTTAGGTTGCGCCTCACGCTTTACACCAAATAAACGCTCTTCTCTTACAACAGAGAAAAAAGGCAACTCAGCACTGTCGTTGGCCTCTAATAATTGGTTGACAATCGATGTAATAAACGCTGTTTTACCACTGCCGCTTAAACCGGTAACCGCAAGATTAAGGTGTCTGTCGGCAAGGCGAGCTCCTGTTACTTTGACATTTTGCTTTAATTGGTCAATCAGGTGGCTGGTATTGAGCAGTTTCTTCATTGCGACATCCTATTAAGCTAATGAGCGTTCTTGAGCGTTAAGCACAGAGTAGTTACACAGGGTAAGTGTCAGATATGGAGGCGAGCGATAAAATTGAAAGGGTACCGGCTTAGCTACGCTCTGCACTATGCAAACTTAGTTTCAGCCGGTAACGAATTTATAGGTTGTTAATTTCGCGATTTAATTGATATTGAGCAGACGTTACATAAGTTTCAATTTGTCTTAAGCGTACTTCGTTTTTTTCAAAACGTTGTTTAATGTCAGCGAATGCTTGTTTAGGGGGCTCCCCTGACTGCCATACTTTAGATTTTACTTTAACTTTTTCTTCTTCATCGTCATTCGAATTCTGCCAACCTTTACCACTTGTTTGCCAGCCCTTGCCACTCGAAGTAGCACTAAACGACTGGCGACGAGTACTTTTGTTGTTTCCCGCGCCGTGACGGGTTGATTTTTTTTCTAAAATAAACCAAGCCGCAACATAACTAACAACGACAAACGTACCTGCGGTTAAAAAGAAAGCTGATACGACTAATATGCGCACCAACCATAATTCAATGCCAAAATATTCTGCTACCCCAGCACACACCCCAGATATTTTACCTTTGTCAGGGTCACGCGTTAGTTCTCCTCGTGTATTCATACCTTGTTTCTCCACTGGGGTGCCTCAGCATCAAGGATAGATTCTAACGTGTGGATCCTATCTGCCATTTTCTCAGCTCGGTCAGCTAACCCTTGAAGGGTCGCATATTCTTCATCAGACAATCCCTGGCTAATCTGTTTTTTACTGCGGTAATGCAAAATTAGCCAAATCGGGGCGACAATCACCATAAAAATGATGATTGGCGCAATAATTATCCCAATGATATCTTCCACAGCCTTTCTCCTTTAATCGATATTAGTCTTGGCTTTTCGCTTCATTCGCTTGTTTTTTAACTTTTTTCTTCAATGCAGCAAGTGCATCGTCGATTTCGTCATCCGCAGCTAAATCGGCAAACTCATCAGCTAACGTCTTTTTGCCAAGATCATATGCATCAACTTGAGATTCTAGATCATCAATTTTACGCTCGTACTGCTCAAAACGCCCCATTGCGGCATCAACTTTGCCATCATTCAACGTACGTTTAATATCTAAACGAGAGCTCACTGTTTTCTGACGCATAATAATGGTTTTTTGACGCGCCTTTGCATCCGCGAGTTTATCTTGTAATTGCGTTACTTCACTTTGCAATTTACTGATTTGCTCATCCACGGCTGCGAGTTCAGCGTTAAGTGTCACAGCATACTCGTCACACTTTTTCTTTTCTTGAAGCGCCGCGCGGGCTAAGTCTTCACGATCTTTATTAATCGCAAGCTCTGCCTTACTTTGCCAATCTCGGCCTTCGCTTTGCATCTTATTTATTTGCGCGCTAATTTCCTTTTTATTTGCGATAGTTTTCGCAGAAGCTGAACGCACTTCAACTAATGTATCTTCCATTTCTTGAATAATTAGACGCACCATTTTTTCAGGATCTTCCGCCTTATCTAAAATGGCGTTGATATTTGAGTTCACTATGTCTGTGAAACGAGAGAATATACCCATAGTCTTTACCTCTATATAATGTCAGCTAATGGTGAACAACTAGCATGCGCTGGAAGCTCGTCTTGATTAGTATTATTCAATAAACAGGCCAACTTAGTGTATTAACTAAACATCTGATTTTAAACAAATATTAATTTACTCTCGGGTAACTGAGATCTACAATTATAATTACATACACCACAAGTTAGTCGATTACACCACTTTTTGAGGATATTGATGAACCGCTACCGCCAACAAGATAATTTGTTAGGACAATCCAATAGTTTCCTCGAAGTGTTGGAGCAAATATCGCAAATTGCACCGCTCAATAAACCCGTGTTGATCATTGGTGAGCGCGGAACAGGTAAAGAAGGAGTGGCGGCTCGGCTGCACTTTCTATCAAAACGCTGGGATCAAACCTACTCAAAACTTAACTGTGCAGCATTAAGTGAAAGCCTGCTGGAAAGCGAACTATTCGGTTACGAAGCTGGCGCATTTACTGGTGCAGCGAAAAGGCGAGAAGGACGATTTGAAGCTGCAGATAATGGCACACTATTCTTAGATGAATTGGCTAACACCTCAGGATTGATTCAAGAAAAACTGTTACGTGTTATCGAGTATGGTGAATTTGAGCGCGTAGGCGGCTCAAAAAGTGTCAAAGTCGATATTCGGCTAATCGCAGCCACCAACGAAGACTTACCCGGCCTTGCCCAGTCAGGTGAATTTAGAGCTGACTTACTTGACCGCTTAGCATTTGATGTTATTACCTTGCCACCACTTAGGGAGCGTAAAGACGACATCATGATGCTTGCAGAACATTTTGCTATCAATATGGCCCGCGAGCTAGAGATGGAAGTATTCAGTGGCTTCACAGAAAAAGCCAAGCGTACCTTGCTTGAATATGAATGGCCGGGCAATATTCGAGAACTGAAAAATGTGGTTGAGCGCGCCGTTTACCGCGCAAATAATCCAGATATTCCGGTGCACAACATTGTGCTTGATCCCTTTGAATCGATATATCGCCCTGCCACTAGAATGCGTACCAGCGATCGAATCAAAAACCAAGATACCGCTATTCCATCCACTTTACCGACTGCACCAGAATCACCTACGCCAGTGATTGAGCCAAATGTACAAGGACCAACCAGTACCCAAAGCGTTCAATTTCCCGTCGATTTAAAAGAGCTGTCTCAAAACTTTGAAATTGATTTAATTAAACAAGCCCTCGCGGATAGTCAATATAATCAAAAGAAAACAGCAGAGCGGCTATCCCTGACGTATCATCAGCTACGAGGTTATTTGAAGAAATATAACTTACTTGATACGCCACCAGAAGACAGAGAATAAACTGTATGCTTGTTTCTCAGCAACATGCTTCGTGTTTCATCCCAGTTACTGTTATTTTAACAGTGATGCTCACATTGATGGGCTGTAGTCCTGAAAATACTCACTATCAACAGCCAAATGGCATAATTTATTGTTCAGAGGGCAACCCAGCAAGTTTTAACCCACAACTAGATACCTCTGGTACCACCGTTGATGTGTCGTCCCATCAAATTTACGATCGCCTTTTAGATTTTGACTTGATCACGGGTGAGATTATTCCAGGCCTCGCCAGCAGTTGGATAACCAGTACTGACGGTTTAACGTATACCTTTCAATTACGCAAAAACATCGTTTTTCACAGTACATCCTACTTTGCTCCCACGCGCACCTTCGATGCCGATGACGTCATTTTCAGCTTCAATCGATGGCGAGATAAAAACCATCCCTACCATGAGGTATCGGGCGGACGCTATCCCTATATCAACAGCGTAGGGTTGGGCGATCTTATTAGCGATATTAAACGCATAAATCGCTATCGTGTTGAAATAACCCTTGTACGCCCAGAAAGCTCTTTTTTAGCTAATTTAGCCACCGACTTTTCCATTATTCTTTCCGCTGAGTACGCGGACCAATTGGCTAAAGCTGACACACCTGAACTGATAGATACACACCCCATAGGAACAGGGCCGTTTAAATTCAATAGCTTCCGACAAGACAGATATGTTCGCTTTGATGCCCATCCACTCTATTGGCGTGAACGTAGCACGACAGAACAGCTCATTTTTGATATTACTCCTTCTAGCTCATTACGCTTAGCAAAATTAATGACAGGTGAATGTGACTCCATGGCGTTTCCGACGCACAGCCAATTAGACATTATTCGAAAACGCAAAGAACTCACATTAGATGAAAAACCAGGGTTGAATGTGGGCTTTTGGGCATTTAATACAGCGAAAGCACCTTTTGATAATCCTGAAGTACGCCGCGCACTTGCTATGGCTATTGATAAAAATGCGTTGATGGAAGCAATCTACTTCGGCAGTGCAATTCCAGCCACTTCTATTATTCCTCCTTCTTCATGGGCGTTTCAGCCAGATACTCGCTCGTCAACTTATAACCCGTTAGGAGCCGCTAAATTACTGCGTGAAAATGGTGTTGAAGAAGGATTTAGTATGACGATATGGGCGATGCCAGTTGAGCGGGCGTATAATCCGAACGCCATGAAAATGGCTGAATTGATGCAACGCTATTTGCGCGATGTGGGGATTGACGCCAATATCGTTAGTTATGAGTGGTCCACCTTTCGCGCTCGATTAAACCAAGGGTTACATGATTCAGTGTTGATTGGCTGGTCTGCAGATAACGGCGACCCAGATAACTTTTTCAGACCGTTACTTACCTGCTCTGCGATCGATTCCGGTACAAACCGTGCGCGCTGGTGCTCTAAGGAATACGACAAACTCATTGATCAAGCGCTCACCTACACTAATCAAGAAGATCGTGCTTACTTCTACAGCAAAGCCATCGAAATGATAAACGATGAAATGCCGCTTATGCCAATTGCCCACGCTTTTCGTTATCAAGCTTATCGCGATAATCTCACAGGGATCGAGATAAACCCGTATGGCGGGATCCAGTTTAGAAACGTGAGTAAGCCGTAATGCTGAAAATTATCCTACGTCATGCCAGCTTACTTATTTTGACTCTGTTTGTGTTGAGTTTCTTTTCTTTTTCATTAGCGTATTTGTTCCCTGGCGATCCGTTAGTCAATCTGACTGGCATTCGAGGCAGTTCAGAGCAAGAGTATGCGTTATTGGCAGAACAGTACGCGATGCACTCGTCATTTATCGTTCAGTACTGGCAATACGTAATGCACCTTTTTTCCGGAAACTGGGGGCTAAGTTTTAGCTCCGGCCTGCCGCTGGCAGAAGAAATTAGCCGTTCGTTAGCGGCCAGTGTTGAACTTAGCGCTTATGCCCTTATCTTTTCGTTTTTGATTGGTTTACCTCTAGGCTTTTTATCTGGACTTCGCCATCATAAGTTTACCGATTTCACATTGCTTACCGCGAGCGTTATTGGTTACTCAATCCCTGTATTTTGGGCTGCATTGATTGCGATTTTGATTTTCTCGATACAGCTTGGTTGGTTCCCCCTTTCGGGCAGAATTAGCTTACTTTATGACGTTCCATTTGAAACAGGTTTTATCTTAATCGATATTTTATTAAGCGATTTGCCAGACAAAGAGTTTGCTTTCCAAGACGCACTGCGCCATTTAGTTCTACCCAGTGTGTCGATTGCTATCGTTACCTGTACCATAGTGCTTCGTATTACGCGCCGTTCGATAGTAGAAGTGATGAGCAGTGAGTATATCCAAGCCGCTTATGCGAGAGGCCTAAGCCCGCGACAAGTATTTTTGCGCCACGGAGTAAAAAATGCACTTATTCCTATTTTGCCACTATTAGTTATGCAATTTACCACCCTGCTGACCAACGCTATGATCGTCGAAACAATTTTCTCTTGGCCCGGTATCGGCAATGGCCTTATTCAAGCGATTTACCAACGTGACTTTCCCGCAATTCGCGCTGGTATGTTAGCTGTATCTGCCTTGGTGCTCACTTTTACCATCACGATAGATATGGTGATTCAAATATTCGACCCTGCGGGCAGAAGGCCAGAAAATGCCACGTCTTAATCTATATCAAGAAGAGTATTACCCTTCCCCTATACAAAATACGTGGAAAGAGTTTAAAGAGAACCATGCAGCACTGCTCAGTTTGTACTGTGTTATCTTCTTTATTTTCCTTATGATTTTTGGCCCGTTTTTGGCGCCATATGATCCGCTACAGCAAAATATTGACTTACTTTTGGTGCCGCCAGCATGGGATAACAATGGTGATATTAGCTATCTATTTGGTACGGATGGTTTAGGCCGAGATATGCTATCGCGCATCATCTACGGGTGTAGGATGACGTTTGGGATCAGTTTAGTGCTGGTGATAATATCCATGCTAGTAGGGGTGGCCCTAGGCGCAATGGCTGGTATGAGCAAAGGCCTGCGTTCAAGTGTTGTGAATCATTTACTTGATTCCATCATGGCTATCCCTACCCTGTTGATTGCGATTATTATTATCGCTATTGTGGGAACAGGTCTAGTCAACAGTATGTGGGCTATCTCGCTAGCACTGATACCACAATTTATTCACCAGACCCGCGATATTGTGCGCCAAAAAATGAAGAAAGAATATGTACTGGCCGCTCAACTTGACGGTGCTGGTAAAATACATATTTTCTTTAATTCTATACTTCCTAATATGGCTGAAATGCTTGTCGTTCAAGTCACCTTGGCTTTATCAGTTGCTATCCTTGATATTAGTGCTCTTGGCTTTTTAAACTTAGGGGCGCAAGCACCATCGCCAGAATTAGGCGCCTTATTATCAGAGGGCTTAACCACCGCTTATGTTGCCCCGTGGAACATTGCACTACCAGGAGCTGCTATTTTCTTTATGATGATGTCAATTAACTTAGTAGGTGACGGGTTGCGCTCTGCCTTACGCTACAGGTTATTACGCTAATGAGCTTATTGGATATTAAAAACCTGACCCTGGAGATTGATTCTCAAAGCGGCTGGATCAAAGCGTTAGACAAAATAAATCTCGTCATTAATGAAGGGCAAATTCACGCACTTGTAGGTGAATCAGGCTCAGGTAAAAGCATTATCGTTAAGGCGATTGTTGGTGCTATTTCAGACCGTTGGCGTATTACAGCAGACCGTATGACCTGGCGCGGACAAGACCTGCTCACCATGTCCGTGCGAGAGCGGCGTAAAATTATTCGTTCTGATATCTCAGTTATTTTTCAAAACCCAAAAAGCTCACTCGACCCTATCGTGCCCTTAGGCGATCAATTAAAAGAGGTGATTCTGGCTACACGCTTAGAAAAAGGCATGTTCTGGAACCGCGCTAAAGCGCGTAAAAAATACGCTTCTGAACTTCTGCACAGAGTGGGTATTAAGGATCATGAAGTCTACATGCGTAGCTTGCCTCATCAAATACCGAATGATGTGTGCCAAAAATTCATGATTGCCATGGCGCTTGCGTCGCAACCTAAATTAGTGATTGCCGATGACCCAACGCGTGGGATGGAAATTACCGATAAAAGCCAAATTTTGAAGTTGTTAAGTCGGGTGAACAAAGTACGCAAACTGAGTATTCTTTTTGTGAGCCACGATTTATTGGCTATATCTAGTATGGCTGACCATATGACCGTACTGTATTGCGGACAAACGGTTGAAAGTGGGCGTATGTCACAACTTCGCAAGCGCGCATTACATCCATATACCAAAGCCCTGTTAGAAAGCGCTCCGAGCTTTCGTACTGATTTACCCCCCAAATCACCACTGAGTTCTTTAGGTGGCACCATACCAACCTTTCAACATTTGCCGATTGGTTGCCGCTTAGGCCCGCGCTGCCCCAGAGCGCGCAAAGAGTGCGTGAAAGTGCCAGAAGTGCGGCGCATTCACGAACATACCTATAGCTGTCATTTTCCGTTGCATCGAGATCAAAAGTGAACGATTTACTCTCAGTTGAAAATTTAAGGTTCGATAATTGTCATGGAAAGCGCTGGCAAAACAAGGGCTCAAAATTTACGCTCGGCCCAATCAATTTCAGTATTCAAGCGGGCGAGACATTAGCCATTGTTGGGGCAAATGGCTCAGGTAAATCTCTACTTGCGAAATTATTAGTCGGGCTTGAACAACCAGATAGCGGTTCCATTTATCTGAATGAGCGTAAATTGGAACATTACGACAATAAGCACCGAGTGCTAAATATTCGTATGGTGTTCCAAAACAGCAATGAATCACTCAACCCAGGGATCACTCTAGGCTCAATTTTAGAAGAACCGCTAAAGCTTAACACTCGTCTTGACAATCAAGCCCGCATAGCAAAAGTAGAGCAAACCTTAAAATTGGTGGGCTTACTGCCAGAACACCGTTTTTTTTATCGCCATATGCTGTCTGACGGGCAACGACAGCGGGTTGCACTAGCCCGTGCAATAATACTTAATCCGCAAGTGATTGTAGCCGACGAGCCTTTTGCTGCGCTCGACCCATCAGTGCGCTCCCAAACGGTTAATCTGCTGATGGAATTGCAGCGTGAGCTAGGACTGGGCTTTATTTTCATTTCACATAACTTGGGCATAGTACGCCATATCAGCGATAAAATTTTAGTCATGAAGCAAGGAAAGGTAGTGGAATCTGGCAAAACAGATGTGATTTTCCACTGGCCAAAAGACGAGTACACCAAAAAGTTAGTGCACGCTCATCAGGCGCTTATAAACGGCCAGAGTTAACAAGCTAATAAAAAAGGGCTTAGAATGTATTATCCCAAGCCCTTTTCTTATGATTTCGGTTTATAGCTGCGTTTAACCTACCAACGCTAACAATATACCTGCGGCAACAGCCGAGCCAAGTACCCCAGCAACATTCGGCCCCATGGCATGCATAAGCAAAAAGTTGTGTGGATTGGTTTCTAAACCAACCTTATTCACAACCCGTGCTGCCATCGGTACAGCCGACACACCTGCTGCGCCAATCAATGGGTTAATTTTCTCTTTAGAAAATTTACCCAAAACTTTAGCCATCAAAATACCTGCTGCTGTACCCATTGAAAACGCTATTGCGCCCAACCCCAAAATACCTAAGGTCTCTATGGTGAGGAACTTATCTGCGGATAGTTTCGAGCCAACGGCTAAGCCTAGGAATATCGTCACTATATTGATCAATTCGTTCTGAGCAGTATTGCTTAAACGGTCAACCACTCCAGATTCCTTCATCAAGTTGCCTAAACAAAACATACCCACTAGTGGTGTAGCAGAAGGTAAAAACAAAATCGTCATTAACAGTACGGCTAATGGGAAGATGATTTTTTCACGTTTTGAAACCACCCTAAGTTGAGCCATTTTGATATTGCGTTCTTCTTCATTGGTCAACAAACGCATGATTGGCGGCTGAATGATCGGCACCAAAGCCATATACGAATAGGCAGCAACTGCGATTGCGCCAAGCAATTCCGGAGCAAGTTTAGAGGCCAGAAATATTGCTGTCGGCCCGTCAGCGCCCCCAATAATGGCGATAGCTGACGCATCTTTTAAGGTAAATTCAAAGCCAGGCACCAAATTTAAGGCGATAGCGCCGAATAGGGTCCCGAATATACCAAACTGAGCAGCAGCTCCTAGAAATAACATCCTAGGGTTGGCGATCAAGGCACTAAAATCGGTCATCGCACCGACACCCATAAAGATGAGTAGCGGAAAAACGCCCGTTTCAATACCGACATAGTATATGTAGTAAAGCAGACCACCTGGTTCACTAAACCCAGCTAAAGGAATATTGGTGAGAATGGCACCAAAGCCAATAGGTACTAGTAGTAAGGGTTCAAACTTCTTTACGATTGCTAAAAATAATAACAAACACCCCACTGCCATCATAATAATTTGGCCCATCTCAAAATGGGCTAGCGAGGTACTTTGCCAAAGTAAGGCGAGTTTATCCATAAATGTTCCCTTACCCCAACGTCAACATCGTTTGCCCAGACTGCACCGCATCGCCTTCCTTGACCAAGATATCAAGGATAGTACCGCTGGCCGTTGAGCGTATCTCTGTCTCCATTTTCATGGCTTCCATAATGACAATGACGTCACCTTCACTGATCGTATCACCTGGGCGAACAAGTAATTTAAACACATTCCCAGCAAGCGGGGCTGCTACCTCTTCACTGCCAGCAGATGAAACAGGAGCAGGAGCTGCAGTTTGTGCACTTGTGCCATTATCTGCAACTTGTATGTCAGTTAACGCGCCACCTGGTGCAACCTCTACTGCGTATACTTTGCCATCAACACGCACAGAATAAGATTCTGTTGCTTTAGCAGCACCTGAGTTTTGTGCAGGCAAGCTAGTTGCTTCTTCACCTGTAGGTACAGGTTCAAATGCATCTGGATTGTTGCGATTTTTAAGAAACTTTAAACCGATTTGCGGGAACAGTGCGTAGGTCAACACATCATCAATTGCGTTGTCTGCCAATGTAATACCTTGCTCTTTAGCCTGAGTTAACAAATCGTTTTCTAAGGTGGCTAATTCATTGTCTATCAAATCGGCGGGGCGACACGTAATGGCTTCTTTTCCATCCAGTACCCGCGCTTGTAACTCACTGTTAACGGGTGCTGCGGTCGCCCCGTATTCACCTTTTAACACCCCTGCGGTTTCTTTAGTGATACTCTTGTAACGCTCGCCAGTTAAAACGTTAAGTACTGACTGAGTACCAACAATTTGTGATGTGGGGGTCACAAGAGGAATAAAACCAAGATCTTCTCGTACTCTAGGGATTTCTTTCAGTACTTCGTCTAGTTTATCTTGAGCTCCTTGCTCGACAAGCTGAGATTCCATGTTGGTCAACATGCCCCCTGGTACTTGCGCCAGTAAAATACGCGCATCAACTCCTTTTAAGCTGCCTTCAAACTTCGCATATTTTTTACGTACGTCTCTAAAGTAAGCGGCAATTTCAGCCAACAAAGGTAAATCGAGTCCAGTGTCTCTGGGTGTATCTTCAACAATTGCCACCATGGTTTCTGTAGCACTATGACCGTAGGTCATACTCATGGACGAAATAGACGTATCAAGAATATCGATTCCTGCGTCAATCGCTTTCTGATAGGTTGCAGTGCTTAGACCGGTAGTAGCATGACACTGCATAGCGATTGGCACGCTCACGGTCTCTTTAAGACGCGTTATCAGCTCTTCACATACATAAGGTTTAAGCAAACCCGCCATGTCCTTAATGCAAATTGAATGTACGCCTAAATCTTCTAACTGCTTTGCCATATCTAGCCACAAAGACAAAGAGTGAACTGGGCTAACTGTGTATGAAATAGTGCCTTGGGCATGTGCGCCTACTTTAATCGCGGCCCCAACAGCTGTTTTTAAGTTACGGATGTCATTCATCGCATCAAAGATGCGAAATACATCAACTCCGCTTGTGTGCGCGCGCTCTACAAACTTTTCAACGACGTCGTCAGCATAGTGGCGGTTACCTAACAAGTTTTGTCCGCGCAAGAGCATTTGCTGCTTAGTATTAGGCATCGCTTGCTTTAGTCGACGAATACGCTCCCAAGGATCTTCACCTAAATAACGTATACAGGAGTCAAACGTCGCACCACCCCAAGTTTCTAGTGACCAGTATCCAACTTGATCGAGCTTGGCTGCAATAGGCAGCATATCTTCAATGCGCATACGTGTCGCAAGTAATGATTGGTGTGCGTCACGCAGCACTACGTCCGTGATGGCTAATGGTTTTGACATCTTGGCTTCCTATTTATCAAAAAGTAAAAAATTAATGTTGGCGGCGATATTGGTCGACAGCCGCTGTAATGGCTGCAACTACTGGCGCTGATATACCTGACTGATTAGCGGCAGGTGGGGCTCGGCGACTAGGTTGTACTGCAGAAGTCAATTCCTCTTCAGGGAATTTAGCGCAAACCCAGGCAATAAAATTGACAGCACCAATTAACAACGTCAGAAACAGAAAAACCACCGACATACCCACTAAAAGGAGCATGCCAGCTTCAAGTAATAACGACATCACATCAGGTTGCATAGTTAGTATTTCTCCGATAGCTGACAAAACGACCCGATAAGTACCATGCGCACTGAAATAACACAACTTTTACACGCTTTTTAAAAAGAATAAAAAATAAGAATTAATTCACTTTTATTGCATTATTACCCAAAAAACAGCAATTAATGCTAAGCAACGAAGGAGTTATAGGTATATATCAACATAAAAACCTTTCGTCGTGGAAGATTTATATGCAGTAATTTAGGCAAAAAAAAACCCACTATCAATAGTGGGTTTTTGTATTGGTGCGCATGGAAGGATTCGAACCTCCGACCGCCTGGTTCGTAGCCAGGTACTCTATCCAGCTGAGCTACATGCGCAAAAACGGGACAATTCAATATTAGACTAATATATTAAACTTAATAATGGTGCGCATGGAAGGATTCGAACCTCCGACCGCCTGGTTCGTAGCCAGGTACTCTATCCAGCTGAGCTACATGCGCAAAATCGTTACGAATAAAACATCTTAGGCACTCTACCCTGTTTTATTCAAGCTTAATTCCTTTAGTCTAAGCTTCTTAATAATCTTATGATTATCGTTTAAGTTATGGCGGAGAGGGAGGGATTCGAACCCTCGATACGAGTATTACGTATGGTTCCTTAGCAGGGAACTGGTTTCAGCCACTCACCCACCTCTCCGGAAAACCGCAAAATTGTTGCTACCGATTTATTCGCTGCCGATATATTATGTCAAAACATAATCCATCTGACAAAGGCCTTATTTACTTAACTTCCTTAGCGTTGGAAGCGCCTTTCACCGTTTGGTGTGTCTCCTAAATCTGGAGCCGAAGTTTACCGACACGCAGAATTAAGTCAAACATTTTTTATAAAGAATTATACTGCTTGCTGGTATTTTAAGCTGTTCGTACAAAAAGCGTCACAAACGTATAATAATCCAACGCTAAAAAGCGCTTTTTTTTAAAATTGCCCGCAAATTTTTGGCATAAAAAAAGCTGGGTTAACCAGCTTTTTTTATGCAGAAAAATAAATTTAGTTATCTTCATCTGACGATGATTGATCATGACCAGTCAGCTGACCGTTTTTTTCAGCTTGAATTCGCATGTAAATCTCTTCTCTGTGCACAGATACTTCTTTAGGTGCGTTAACACCAATTCTTACCTGATTACCTTTTACCCCTAATACCGTTACTGTGACTTCGTCACCGACCATTAGAGTTTCACCAACACGACGGGTCAAAATTAGCATTCTTTAGCTCCTTATCCGTTTACAAAAAATAATCCCTAATATAAAACTAGCGTATCCCTTTGAAATAACCAAAGAATTACACACTCGACGCTTCCCTATTTTTGTTGTCACCGCAAAAATTCGTCGATATAACGTTTATAACCTTTCTTGCAACCACTCGTTTACTGAGGCAATTGCACTGTCTAAGTTTTCAGGTTGAGAGCCACCGGCTTGGGCCATATCAGGACGTCCGCCGCCTTTTCCGCCTACTTGCTGAGCAACAAAATTGACTAACTCACCGGCTTTCACCTTTTGGGTTAAATCTTTTGTGACACCTGCAATTAAACTAACCTTCTCGCCAGTAGCCACACCCAATAGAATGACGCCACTGCCAATTTGATTCTTTAGATCATCTATCATGGTGCGTAATGCCCCACTTTCAATGCCTTGTACATGATAAGACAGCACTTTTACCCCATTAATTTCATTTATCTGAGATAAAAGATCACTACCAGCACTATTTGCAATCTCTTGCTTGAGCTTAGTGACTTCTTTTTCGAGGGTTTTAGTTTGCTCGATAAGTTGAAGTACACGCTCTCCTACCGTGGTCACGTCGGTTTTTAAGACCGCACTGATAGAAGTTAGTTCGAAAGCTTGTTGTTGTACATATTGTAATGCTGTAATTCCTGTGACGGCTTCTATACGTCTAACACCTGAGGCGATGCCACTTTCAGAGATAATTTTAAATAGACCAATATCACCGGTGCGCGCAACGTGCGTACCGCCACAAAGCTCCATTGAGAAGTCACCCATCGAGACAACGCGAACATCATCGTCGTACTTTTCACCAAACAGCGCCATTGCGCCAGCCTCTTTCGCCTGCTCTAAGCCCATGAGTTTCGTCTGCAAAGCATGGTTAGCGAGAATTTGTTCATTCACCATGGTTTCAACCGCTAACACTTGTTCTTTCGTCATGGCCTCATAATGAGAGAAATCGAAGCGTAATCGCTCTGGCTGAACCAATGAACCTTTTTGGTTTACATGCTCACCAAGCACAGATTTGAGGGCTGCGTGCATTAAATGTGTCGCACTGTGGTTAAGCTTGATGGCGTGGCGCCGTGCACCATTAACATTGGCCTGTACACTGTCACCCACCTTCAATTCACTTAACGCAGCGCCCTTGTGCGCAATGGCTTTACCTAACTTCACGGTATCTTGCACCTCGAAACCGCCGCTATCCTTCACTAGGGTGCCTGTATCACCTGCTTGGCCACCCGCTTCAGCATAAAACGGGCTCTCGTCGAGAATAATCGTTCCTTCCATTCCAGCTGCTATTTCAGCGACCGATTGCCCTTGAACAAAAATCTCTTTTATTTGTGCCGTGTTTTGTTCGAGTTCATACCCGACAAAAACGGACTCCAAATCACTGCGTAACTGTTCGTTGTAATCTAAGTCAAAGTTACTGGCTTTCTGAGCACGTTTACGCTGCTCAGCCATGGCTTGCTCGAAGCCTTCTTCATCAATACTCAGTCCTTTTTCTCGGGCTACGTCGTTAGTTAGGTCCGCTGGAAAGCCATACGTGTCGTATAACTTAAAGACCAGCTCACCTGGAACTACTTTACCCTCAAGCTCGCTTAACGCATCGTTTAAGATCAGCATTCCTCGCTCTAATGTGCGTGAAAATTGTTCTTCTTCCACCCTTAAAACTTTCTCAATAACCGCACGTTGCTCGTTCAGTTCTGGGTAAGCGTCGCCCATTTCAGTTGCCAATGCGGCGACTAACTTGTAGAAGAAAACGCCCTTGGCTCCTAACTTATTACCGTGACGCACTGCACGACGAATAATACGACGCAATACGTAACCTCTGCCTTCATTCGAGGGCATAACACCGTCTGAAATAAGGAAGCTACAAGAGCGAATATGGTCAGCTACCACGCGTAAAGATTTGTCTTCCAGGCTAGAGGTACCGACAATTTCTGCGGTGGCTTTTATCAAATTTTGGAAAATATCAATTTCATAGTTGCTATGCACATTCTGCAAGATGGCCGATATGCGCTCTAATCCCATGCCTGTATCAATAGAAGGCTTAGGCAAAGGCAACATGTCGCCGTTGGCTTGGCGATTAAACTGCATGAATACCAAGTTCCAAATCTCGATGAAGCGGTCACCATCTTCTTCAGGTGTCCCAGGCGGGCCGCCCCAAATGTGCTCGCCGTGGTCATAAAAAATTTCAGAGCAGGGGCCACAAGGTCCGGTGTCACCCATTGACCAGAAATTATCTGAGGTTGCAATGCGAATAATTTTTTCTTTTGGCACACCAATCTCGTTATGCCAAATATCAAATGCTTCGTCGTCTTCTGAATAGATCGTTACCAATAGCTTTTCTTTCGGTAATTTCAATTCTTGGGTTAAGAATGTCCAGGCATAAGCAATCGCTTGCTGCTTAAAATAGTCACCAAAACTAAAGTTACCCAACATTTCAAAAAAGGTGTGATGACGCGCTGTGTAGCCCACGTTTTCTAAATCGTTGTGTTTACCGCCCGCCCTAACACAGCGCTGAGATGAAGTGGCGCGAGTATATTTACGCTGCTCAGTCCCTAGGAATACATCTTTGAATTGGTTCATGCCGGCGTTGGTGAAAAGCAACGTTGGATCGTCGCTAGGAACCAGAGACGAACTGGAAACTTTTTGATGCCCTTTATCCGCAAAAAAGTTTAAAAAGGCTTGCCGAATTTGCGCTGTGCTCTTACTCATTAATGATCCTGAAACAACATTTATAGATTTGAGGGTAAAAACGGCCTCAAACGGCCATTTTTAACTATTTATTAATCGGCAAAGATAGCATGATTCTTGCCGACTTGTTAAGCACTTCACCGCACTTAGCGCACGCTTTTCAACGCGCGAATTTGCTCATGACTAAAGCCTCTGTATAACAAAAAGCGATTGCGTTTTTGTTGTTCTTGCCAATCTTTTGCCGGCTTACTGCCAAACTTTTTATGGGCAACATCCGATGCCAGTGCGTCCCAATCGATATCCTGCTCTGTAATAGCTAACTCAATCAACTCTGGTGCGATGGCATGTTGGCTTAGCTCATTACGGATCAATTGCTCACCTTTGCCTTTCGCTACCCGACTACGTACGATCATTTCAGCGTAACGCAAATCACTTTGTATATCGGCCTTGCTGAATTGGGCAATGCGTTGTTCACACAATGATTTCTCATAACCTTTGGCGGTCAACTTTTTCAGTAATTCATGACAGCTATGTTCACGCATGGATAAATATTTGGTAATACTATATTTTATGTTCTTACTGTCGTTATCTGTCATATCAGGTAATATATTCTCCCATTGAAGGGTTCCTGTAGAGTGTTATGCGCCAAATATTTAATTTTAAATTTCTAAGCGGCATAGAGCAAATAGACAGTAAATGTTGGAATGACATCGCCACTAATAGCGATCCTTTTCATCAATATGCCTTCATCGAGGCACTTGAACGCTCAAAATCAGTAGAGTCTAAAACCGGCTGGCATCCGCAACATCTTACAATCTATCAAAATGAAGACTTGATAGGCATTCTACCTTTGTACACAAAGAACCACAGTTATGGAGAATACGTATTCGATTTCGCTTGGGCCAATACCTACAGAGAATACGGCTTAAACTATTACCCCAAACTCATTTCAGCTATCCCTTTTACCCCAGTAACTGGCTCGCGATTAATGCTCAAGGCAGGGATTAACGAAAGCGAATTAATGCCTCAGCTATGTAAAGCAATTCAAAAATATGTGCTACAAAATAGGCTTTCTTCTATCCATTGGCTGTTTGTTCCAGAATCTATAAGTTATTCACTCAATGAACAACAACATATGACCCGTCGCGCTGTTCAGTTTCAATGGTTTAACCGCAACTACCAAAGCTACGACGATTTTTGTGCTGTGCTTACCTCAAGACGAAGAAAGTCTATCCGTAACGAAAGGCGCAAAGTAAAAGAGCAGAATGTTGAACTTGAGCGCGTATACAGCGGGAGCATCACGTTGGAGCACATCGACTTTTTCTATCAATGCTATCAACAGACATATTTAAAACGCAGTGGACATCAAGGCTATCTTAATCGAGAGTTTTTTACTCGGCTATATCACTCAATGCCTGACAATATCATGTTAGTGATGGCATCGCGCAACGATGAGTTTATCGCCAGTGCCCTGTATTTATACGATGATAAACAGCTCTATGGACGTTATTGGGGAGCAATGGAAGACGTAAATAATCTGCATTATGAGTGTTGCTACTATCAAGGGATAGAGTTTTGTATTGAACAAAATATCAGTACTTTTAACCCAGGAACGCAGGGAGAGCATAAAATATTACGAGGCTTCGAGCCGATATTTTGCTATTCGAACCATTGGTTAGCTGAACCTGCATTTCACGATGGTGTAAAACGCTTTCTTAAGCAGGAAGACGCCGGAATAGTATCCTACAAAAAAAATGCCGGCGAACTGTTGCCCTTTAAATCAATCGAAGAGCATGATAGTTAGTCCAACACACCCAAAGATTGGAGGGGCGTGATTGTTCTCATTCCTAGTCTAGGGTTTATGCCAAACCAACATGAAATTATTGGCAGGCATAGCGTGTTGCTCCACAAGCTGGAGCTCACCAGCCCAAAGCGTTAGCTCTGCAATATCTCTTATGCCGCCGCAGCCTTCATTCAACAAATGTTGATTAAAATCATGATTACTTTGACTGGTAAACTCCCCGTCGATAGTAAAAGGCCCGTACTGACAAAACACACCGCCAGAAGGTAGCCCTTGCGCCACCACTTGCATCATTTCTCGCGCTTCGCTCGGTTGCATGATATGCGTCGTGTTTGCTGTATAAACACAATCTACCCCTGTTACAGGCCAATTATCAGAACCAATTTTGAATGCCAAGGGCTGACGTAAATTTGCTGCGGGTGAGTCAGCCAGCCACGCATTAATACTTGGATGATTCACTGTTAAATCGCTGGTTTGCCAAGTTAAATGCGTTAACTCTGGGGCGAAATACACCGCATGCTGCCCTGTACCAGAACCAATTTCGAGTAAATGTTTTCGACCGACTAACGCTTCTTTAAGCACGGTTAAAATCGGTATACGGTTGTTTTCGCACGATGGGCTAAAACGCTTTTCACTCATGACTGACACTCAACTTTTACTCGTTTGGTTAAACTGGAATGTGATGTTTATAGGCTAAGGCACACCTAGAACATTTGCTCTAGGCGTTTAAATTTGGCCCCAACCATTTTTCAGCTTCTAATTCAGACCAATTTTTGCGTGTGGCGTAATCAAGTAATTGATCCCTTTGGATTTGAGCAACAGCGAAGTAACGTGCATCAGGATGAGAGAAGTACCAACCTGAAACGGCCGCACCTGGCCACATTGCGTAACTTTCCGTCAGCTTCATTCCGGTGTGCTTTTCAGCCTCAAGCAAATCCCAAATCGCCTGCTTTTCTGTATGTTCAGGGCAAGCAGCATAACCTGGCGCAGGACGAATACCTTGGTACTTTTCGCGGATAAGCTCTTCGTTGCTCAACGACTCATCAGCAGCGAATCCCCAAATTTCTTTACGGACTTTTTCATGTAGATACTCGGCAAACGCTTCGGCTAAGCGATCTGCCAAGGCTTTGACCATAATGCCATTGTAATCATCGCCGTTATCAATGTAACTCTGTGCTAATTCATCCTCGCCGATCCCAGCGGTAACCGCAAAAGCGCCAATATAATCAGCTTTATGTGACGATTTGGGTGCAACAAAGTCACTTAAACAATTGTTAAAACCTTTGGCCTTTAGTGTTTGCTGACGCAGGTGGTGACAAACCTCTTGTACCTCTTGGCGCTGTTCATTGGTGTAAACTTCAATATCATCACCAATGCTATTGGCAGGGAAGATACCCATGACGCCTTTGGCTTGCAGTTTTTTACTGCTACATAAATCATCTAGCATAGCGGTCGCATCATCAAAGACCGACTGCGCCTCTTTGCCCACCACTTCATCTTGTAAAATTCGTGGATACTTACCCGCCAATGACCATGTTAAGAAGAAAGGTGTCCAGTCTATGTATTCGCGCAGTTCAGCCAAATCAACAGATATTGTTTGAACACCGAGTTGCTTAGGTACAGGCGGACTATATTGGCTCCAGTCAAAATCAAAGCCGTTAGCTCGTGCTTGCTCAAGCGTCACTGGGCGACTTCGCGGTTTTTTACGCGCGTGCTGCTCTCGCACCACTTCGTACTCTTTCGTTAACTGCTCGGCGTAGGCCGGACGATGTTCTTTTGAAATTAACTTCTGGCAAACCCCTACCGCTCGGCTAGCGTTAGGAACGTAAACCACAGGTTGGTCATAATTCTGTTCAATTTTAACCGCTGTGTGTGCTTTAGATGTGGTTGCCCCGCCTATTAATAACGGTAAATCCAGACCTAGGCGCTGCATTTCTTTAGCGACGTAAACCATTTCATCCAAAGAAGGTGTAATCAAACCAGACAGCCCGATCATATCGACGTTTTCGTCTTTGGCTACTTGCAAAATTTTAGCACAGGGCACCATCACCCCTAAATCGATAATATCGAAGTTATTGCATTGCAGAACTACGCCCACAATATTTTTACCAATATCGTGCACATCGCCTTTCACTGTCGCTAACAGAATTTTACCGTTTGAGCTGCCAACTTCTTTTGTGGCTTCAATAAAGGGGTTTAAATAAGCCACCGCTTTTTTCATAACCCGTGCAGATTTAACCACCTGAGGTAAAAACATTTTGCCTTCGCCAAACAAATCACCCACTACGTTCATGCCGTCCATTAACGGCCCTTCGATAACGTGTAATGGTTTCTCAGCTTCTTGACGTGCCTGCTCTGTATCTTCATCGATATAATCAGTGATACCGCGCACAAGTGCATGTTCTAAGCGTTTATTTACCGGTAATTCTCGCCACTCTAAATTTTCTTTTACTTGCGCCTTACCATCACCTTGGTATTTAGGGGCAAGTTCTAATAGGCGATCCGTGGCATCTGGGTGACGGTTAAGGATCACATCTTCAACCGCCTCTTTTAGCTCACTTGGGATTTGGTCATACACCTCTAATTGCCCAGCATTCACTATGCCCATATCCATGCCGGCTTTTATCGCATGAAACAAAAACACAGAATGCATGGCTTCCCGTACTGGGTTATTACCACGAAACGAGAACGATACATTCGATAAGCCGCCAGAAATGTGTGCATGGGGCAAGTTTTGCCTAATACGGCGTGTGGCATTGATAAAGTCCACGGCATAGTTGTTGTGCTCTTCAATGCCTGTTGCCACAGCAAAAATGTTGGGATCAAAAATAATGTCTTCTGGTGGAAAACCAATTTTTTCGGTTAATAGTTGATAGCTACGCTGACAAATTTCAAATTTGCGGTCTTCGGTGTCTGCTTGCCCAACTTCGTCAAATGCCATGACCACTGTTGCCGCACCATAGCGTTTAAGAAGTTTGGCTTGGTGCAAAAAGTTTTCTTCCCCTTCTTTTAAGCTGATAGAGTTGACAATGGCTTTGCCTTGAACACACTTTAAGCCAGCTTCAATCACTGTCCACTTTGATGAATCGATCATAATGGGAACCCGAGAAATATCGGGCTCAGAAGCAATCAAATTTAAGAAACGGGTCATAGCCGCTTCAGAGTCCAACATGGCTTCATCCATATTGATATCAATAATTTGTGCGCCGTTTTCTACTTGTTGGCGAGCAACATCGAGTGCTTTTTCAAAATCGCCTTCTAGGATTAGGCGCTTAAACATGGCTGAGCCGGTAACGTTAGTACGCTCGCCAACATTGATAAAAGATGCACTTGCTTGGGTCATAGGTTACTCAGTTTACTTAATTTTATTCACTTTCTAGGTTATTTAGCAGTACGGACTATCCGCTCAGTAGCACTGCCTTGCACCAATTTTGTTTTAATGCACAAATGGCTCTAGCCCTGATAGACGAAGCTTAATATCATGTTGCGGAATAACGCGCGGGGCCACGCCTTCAACTGCTTGGGCAATCGCGGCAATATGCTCTGGCGTTGAGCCACAACATCCCCCAACGATATTAACAAGCCCTGACTGCGCCCATTCACGAATATGCTCAGCCATTTCATCGCTCTCAAGATCATATTCGCCGAACTCATTCGGCAGCCCCGCGTTTGGGTGTGCAGAGACTAAACACTCGGCAACGGTAGAGACTTCATCAACATATTGGCGCAATAAATCTGGCCCTAAAGCGCAGTTTAAACCAAACGAAAACGGACTCGTATGGCGCATAGAATAATAAAATGCTTCAGCGGTTTGACCTGATAATGTGCGCCCTGATGCATCGGTAATTGTGCCTGAGATCATAATCGGCAAGGTTTTGCCTAGCGATTCAAAAACCGTATCAACAGCAAACAAAGCGGCTTTCGCATTCAGGGTATCAAAGATGGTTTCGACCATAATCAAATCAACACCCCCTTCGATTAAACCGTGGGTGGCTTCAACGTAGGCTTCAACTAATTCATCAAAGGTCACATTGCGTTCACCAGGGTCATTCACATTAGGTGAAATAGAGGCCGTTCGACTTGTTGGCCCCAGCACGCCAGCAACAAAACGCGGTTTTTCAGGGGTTTGAGCGGTAAATTTATCAGCGGCTTTACGGGCTAGCTTTGCCGATTCAATGTTTATTTCTTTGGCCAATGACTGCATGTTGTAGTCAGCCATGGATATCGTAGTGGCATTAAAGGTGTTGGTTTCAATAATGTCTGCACCGGCAGCAAAGTACGCACAATGAATATTGTAAATTGCCTCTGGCTGGGTAAGAGTAAGCAAATCATTGTTACCCTTAACATCACTGTGCCAGTCAGCAAAACGTTCACCACGGTAGTCATTTTCTTGAAAGTCATGAGCTTGGATCATAGTGCCCATAGCGCCATCTAAGACGAGAATACGCGATTTCGCAGCGTCGATTAATGCTTGTTCTGAGGATACCCTTGACACATTTTTTCCTTTAAAACTGAAATTAAATTGCTCTAACCTTTGTTCGACAAAGATGCCAAATCATAAGGCGTATTCTGATAAACGTAGTAGTTTAACCAATTGGTGAACAGCAAACTACCATGAGCGCGCCACGTCACCAAAGGATCCTGACTTGGATCGTTATCCGGATAGTAGTTTTCTGGCATATTTGGCGCTAGGCCTGCTTTTACATCACGCTTATATTCCTGATCCAATGAGTCAGGATCATATTCTGGATGCCCAGTCACAAAGACTAATCGCTTGTCATCGGACGCCACTATATAAGCACCTGTTTTATCCGAACTTGCTATTACGCTGAGCCCAGGCACTGATTCATAGTCAGCTATGCTTATTTCACCATAACGAGAATGAGGCGCATAAAAAACGGGGTCAAAGCCGCGCATGAGTTCATTGTGTTCATCCTGAACTTGGTGGGCAAAAATACCACTGAGTTTTTCATCACGTAGACGGCGATTTTTACCATGAAAGTGATACAAAGCCGCATGCGCTGCCCAACACGAAAATAAGGTAGATTGCACATGCCGTTGAGCCCATTCAAGCACGACTTTCATCTTCTCCCAATACTTTACCTTGTCATAATCTAACAATGCCAAAGGCGCGCCAGTGACAATCAATCCATCGTATTGCTTATCTGCCACATCATCAAAATTATGATAAAAGGCTTTCATATGTGACTCAGGCGTATTTTTAGGCGCTTGATTATCAATGCGGATTAAATCTACATTGATTTGCAGTGGCGTATTCGATAACAAACGTAAGAACTGTACTTCGGTTTCCAACTTGTTTGGCATTAAATTCAAGATACCCACTTCCAGCGGACGAATATCCTGCATGGCAGCACGGTCGGTATCCATCACAAAAATATTTTCACTATTTAAAATGCTTTGTGCAGGCAATTCAGTAGGAATTCGAATGGGCATAGTGACTCCAAGATGTGTTGAGATACGCTAAATTTGGAGCAAAACGCGGTGAATGTCAACTTCTTTACGTCTAGACGTCTAAACGTACACACTGCTTAAAATGGTAAGCGCAACTTTGGAGTATGACTAAATTCACAAACTCGCCTCTGGCTTCGAACCAGCTCGTTGCCAATTGGCAACGATAAATAGTACTACGCAGCTAATAATCAATGAGAGTGCGGACTGATAAATCAAACCTGCTATGGGGCAAGGGTTGTAGGTTATAGGATATGAGGTATGAAAATATATTAGAGGAATATGGAAATGGTTACTGGGAGTTAGGAAGAAATAACCTGTAAGCGTTTAGCCATTCTAATACCAAAGACGAGTCAAGTATCGGCAATATGAGCGGCACGAATGCCAACGCTAAATTCGCCAGTATTAGGATGATTGCTTGTGTAAATTATAGATAAGCTCTGCTTCTGCTTTGGGCATATCACACTCATGCATCAAGTCTTCAACCGAGTAACCACTGGCCACCAGTTTAGCCGCTTGTTGGTATAAACGACTCTGAGGATCTTGGCTGGCAAGTTGCTCCTGCTGACTCACAGTTTGTTTCACCGCGCTAACAAGGGCTTTAATTTTGTCGCCCATACCGATACTGCCCACACGAACTTCTTGCAGTTCTTGTTGGTTAGCCAGCAATTGTTCTTCAAGGGACATTAACTGTTTTTGCTGTTGCTCGTTCTGCTCTTTTAATAGCGCAATACGTTTTACTAAAACCGCAAATGCGCCAATAAACAGCAAAATAGCGACCACAAAAACCACGTAAATAAAATGACTTATTTCCACAATTGCGTCCAGATCAGTTAATCGCAAAACAATGAATTAAATATTGGTTAACTCTTCCCACTCTTCATCACTTAATAGTTTATTCAGATCCACCAGTATCAACAATTCTCCGTCTCGGTTACTTACGCCTTGAATAAACTTGGCGCTCTCTTCTGTACCGACGTTGGGGGCACTGTCAATCTCAGATGAGCGCAGATATACCACCTCAGCGACGCTATCAACCAGAATACCGACCACTTGTTCATCAGACTCAATAATCACGATGCGAGTATTGTCGGTCAAATCTGTGGGCTCTAAACCGAAACGGGAGCGCGTATCGATAACGGTAACCACATTTCCACGCAGGTTAATGATCCCCAGCACGTACTCGGGGGCGCCGGGAACCGGGGCTATCTCAGTGTGACGCAAAACCTCTTGTACCTGCATAACATTAATACCATAAGTTTCTTCACCTAACTTATAGGTTACCCACTGTAAGACTTCGTCGTTACGGTCAGAAGGGGCGTTGCTCAATGTTCTGTCATCACTCATTTTTGTCACTCCAGCATATTTTGCTAGTTGTCATTACTATTCATACCTTGCTGTAAAAGCCTAATGAGTTGCTTTACATTTACCAAGGCACACATTTTTTTCTTTACCATACCGCTAAGCCAAGTGCGCTTTCCGTCAAACTTTCGCCATTTTACATCATCTGGTTGCAAAGTAATGGTGTCAATAATACGTTCACATGCCAAGCCCCATCCGCTATCATCTAACATGATAAGATATTGATTTTTAGCTGAATCTGCCAGCTTTTCATTACATTTATCTGGCATTACCCACATGGCAGTGTCAACAACATTCATCTTTTCGTCACGGTGTAACATCACACCTTTAAACCAACTGGGCTTTCCAAAGATTGGAGTTACCTCTGTCAATTGATGGATGCCGCCTAATTCCGTTAATGGCAGTGCCAGTGATAGCCCCGCAACTTCAAAAATTAACGTCTGAAAAGGTTCGGTGTAAATACCTGTGTCTTGCGCTATATCGCTTTCGGGGGATTTGGTTACTCTCCCTACTTCGTGTTGTGTGTCGTTATCTTCTTCAACATCAGAATCGACACTTTGCTCTGGGGGAGTTAGGGATTGGGACTGGGTATGGTCGACCAGCTCGACTGCCTCTTTAAGCTGTTCCACCTTAATACTGTCAGGGTCGATAATGCTCGGTTGCGCTGACAGCTTTTGTTGCTCTGCCTCAGTGATATGTAACACAGAGGCGGAATCCAGTAACTTACTGACTTGCTCTAACGGCTCACTATGGGCAACCTCTTCTGTCAACAATGACGACAGGTATTCTTCCATTACGTTTTTCTTACCGGAGGATCTATTACTCATTTTGCCGCCTCTAATAAACGTAAATGACGTAATAAGCTTGTATAAGCAACCACGCCCCTAGCCTTCGGCGCATGTACAGATGGCAAAGCATGGTGCGAACTGGCGTCTCGAAATTTAGTATCAATGGGGATCAAGCCTTGCCACACGCTATCACCGTGTGTTTCCCGTAACGTATAATAAGCTCCAATGGCTGCTTTCACGCGCTTATCGAACATAGTAGGCACTATGGTATAGCGAAATGCTTTACGCAAAGATTGTTGCATTATTTGTAAAGAATCGAGCATACGCTCTAAACCTTTCAGTGCTAAAAACTCTGTTTGAACAGGAATAATCACGCGAGTAGAAGCGGCCAGCGCATTAACCATGAGCACACCTAAAACAGGTGGGCAATCGATAACCGCGTATTCAAACTCATCTTCAATTAACGCCAGCGCCTTTTTAAGGGTTAGTCCCATACCGCTTTGGTTACCCAATTGTCGATCTAGCGTCGCTAACGCCATGCTCGCAGGTAAAATAAAAAGTGAATCGAGCTTAGTTGGGCATAAACAATCTAAAACTGTATCTTTGTCCAAGGGTTTATCGTGTACGAAAATGTCGTATAAACTGCGTGAAAGCTCATCAGAATCAATACCAAAATAATAGCTTAAGGACGCATGGGGATCGGTATCAATTAAGACTACCTTAGCACCGCGCTGTGCTAGCAAACCACCTAAGGTGACGGTTGTGGTGGTTTTTCCAACGCCCCCTTTTTGGTTTGCAACTGTCCATACCTTCACGTAAACGCCCTTTTAGTTCTTGCTATACGATTTATCACTCCAACCCAAAGAATGAAAACTGATTTTACGCCATCTCTTTGACAATATGGCTTTCAAAGGAATCTATGGAAAACTCTTTTTCAGCAATACCTGAGTTCATGACTGCTTGAGGCATTCCATACACTACTGAGCTTAGCTCATCTTGAGCCCAAATTTTTGCGCCATTTCTTTTCAGTGTACTTGCGCCGATTTTTCCGTCAGTTCCCATGCCGGTTAAAATAATGCCTAGAACATCCCCACGATATACATTAGCAATTGACTCGAAGGTAATATCAACACTGGGTTTGTATAATATATCGGCACTAACTGGTGCATCATAAATTCTAAATGTTGCTCGTTCGGCATCGCCCTGGATTGTCATTTGCCGTCCGCCTGGAGCCAAGTAAGCAACGCCAGCTTGCACAACCTCGCCATTTACAGCCTCTTTGACCGTTAGCTTCGATAACTGATTTAAACGTTCTGCGAAGGCTTTGGTGAAAGAACCAGGCATATGTTGCACAATAAATATCGGATACGGAAAATGCTTCGGCATAGTGGTTAGCACTTTTTGTAAAGCGACCGGTCCGCCAGTAGACGTGCCAAGGGCTAAACAGCGATACTTTTTGCCCGATGGTATGTCGCTAGACGAAGATTGATATAGGGGCGTTGTGACGATACCAGCAGCAGACCGAGTTGTTTGCTCACTGCCTTTTCGACCTAGCGCACTTCGACTAACAGGTTTATTGAATAAAATCGCTTTTGGAGCCGTTACTCGGGGAGCTGCTGGTCTGAGACCGTGGTGTTTTCGGCATAGGCCTTTCACTCTTGACTGTAATAGCGCGACAGCATCCGCACGGTTAGCCGCAATATCTTCAAATTTCTTTGGTAAAAAGTCCATCGCCCCTGCGTCTAATGCGTCAAGCGTGGCTTTCGCACCTTCAAGGGTCAAAGAAGAAAACATAATGATAGGAACAGGTTTACGCGCCATGATTTTTTTGACTGCCGTTATTCCGTCCATCACAGGCATTTCTACGTCCATAGTCACCACATCTGGGTTCAAGGAGGCGACCATATCAATTGCTTCTTGGCCGTTTCGTGCCTCACCTATAACCTCTAAATTGGGATCTAGCTCTAAAATTTCTTTTACACGGCGCCTAAAAAAAATCGAATCATCAACTACTAATATCTTGTATGCCATGTATGTTTTATTAAAACCTCGAGATTAACGCACTTGTCGAATGGCATCGGCTTTTTTCTTCGCGTAATGCTTCAATAGTCCTGGAACATCTAAAATCAATGCGATCCCGCCGTCACTGGTGATGGTAGCACCCGCCATACCTGGGGTGCCTTGAAGTAATTCGTCTAGTGGTTTAATCACAACTTCTTCTTGACCAATCAGTGCATCAACGACAAAACCGAGCTGCTGAGTACCAATTTGTACAACAACTACATGTCCTTTGGAGCGATCTAACGGGATTGGTTTTGCGCTTTTACGCACTAACCATTCTCGCAAATAGAATAATGGAATGGCTTTGGAACGAACAATTTTTGTCAACTGGCCATCTACCATGTTGGTTTTGCTCATATCCATGTTAATAATTTCATTGACTGAGCCTAAGGGCAAAGCAAATGTTTGATCGCCGACCACTATCATTAAGGTGGGCAATATCGCCAATGTAAGCGGTACTTTGATTTCTAACGTTGTGCCTTTGCCTAAAACGGAGTCGATATTAACGCTACCGTTCAGTTGGTTGATTTTCGTTTTTACAACGTCCATACCAACACCACGGCCAGATACTTCAGAAATCTCAGTTTTAGTTGAAAAACCAGGTGCAAAAATGAGATTAAAGGCTTCTTCGTCAGACATTCTTGCAGCCGCATCTGCGTCTAGCACACCTCGAGAAATAGCGATCTCTTTGAGCTTGTCAGGATCCATCCCCTTGCCGTCATCGACAATGCTCAATAAGATATGATCCCCTTCTTGCGAGGCTGACAATTTTACCGTACCTAGTGACGGCTTACCGGCGGCAATCCGATCGGCTGGCATTTCAATACCGTGATCGACTGAGTTACGCACCAAATGCACCAAGGGATCTGCTAGTGCTTCTACCAGGTTTTTATCTAAATCGGTGTCTTCACCTTCAAGCTCTAAGGTAATTTCTTTTTTCAACGTGCGGGCTAAATCGCGAACCACTCGTGGAAAGCGCCCAAATACCTTTTTAATTGGCTGCATGCGCGTTTTCATCACGGCACCTTGAAGGTCACCGGTCACAACATCTAAATTCGCTATCGCTTTAGACATACTTTCATCGTTCACCGATAAACCTAAACTCAGTAGCCTATTACGTACCAGTACTAACTCCCCCACCATATTCATAATCTGATCCAAGCGTTTAGTATCAACACGCACAGTCGTTTCTGCTTGCGGAGGTGCGGGGCGCTTTTCATCCCGCTTAGCCGCAGGTGCTGGTGTTTTCGCTTGTGGTTCAGAATGTTTAGAAGCAGCACTAGCCTGTGTGGGGGCGATACTCGGTGTTTGCGGCTTGCTCTGATTGCTCGCGCCGTTTTGATTTTTAGGCTGGGATGCCGCACTTTCAACTGAAGCAGGCGTCGCTGGGGCGGCCGATGCTGCGCTGGGTGTTGAGCTTTGGTCTTTTTTACCTGCTGGGCCTTGGCCTTTGCCATGCAATTGATCAAGCAGCGCTTCAAATTCATCATCGCTAATATCTTCTTCATCAGAAGAAGTATTCACCGCTGGCGCCTTGGGCGGCTCAACAGGTGGGACTTGTGCGCCACCAAATTGACCTTCACCGTGGAGCTGGTCGAGCAATGCTTCAAATTCGTCGTCACTGATATCATCGTCATTCGAGGTATCGGCGGTACTTGGAGCCTGCGTAGCAGTGGCTTGCGCTGCGCCACCAACAGGGTTCCCTTTGCCATGAAGCTCATCAAGCAAAGCTTCAAATTCAGAGTCGTCAAAGTCATCCGATTCTGTTTTAGCTGACGTAGACGGCTCGTTAATCGTTTCTTGGTGCTCTTCAACGACAGGAGGAGCCTCAGGCGGCGCCTCGACTGCTTCATCTGCGGTTTCTGGTTTACTTAGGCGATGAAGAGTATCAAGAAGGGTTTGCTCTGCAGCAACAAGCGGCTTATTCGCTTTGACGTCTTCAAACATAGCAACCACTTCATCGGTTGCTTGCAGAATAATGTCCATTAATGCGGGGGTTAACGTGCGCTGGCCATTACGCATCACATCAAATACATTTTCAGCGCCGTGGCAAATATCCACCAGTTCGGTTAACGACAGGAACCCTGCCCCGCCCTTGACCGTGTGATAGCCACGAAAGATCGCATTCAATAGATCTGAATCTTGTGGATTATTTTCTAATTCGACGAGTTGTTCTTGTAGCTGCTCTAAAATTTCTCCAGCTTCAACTAAAAAATCTTGAAGAATTTCCTCGTCAACATCAAACCCCATATCCTAACGCCTCTAAAATCCTAAACTTGAGAGTAAGTCATCAACATCATCTTGGTCCGATGCGACGTCATCGCGGTTAGCAGCATCAAGTATTGGGCCTTCCGCTTTTACACTATCGGCTTGTTTATCAGATATATGAGGATTTTCCGCAGATTCTATTCCACCAAACATCGTCAGCATATGCACTAAGCTATCTTCCACTTCTTTTACAAGCTCTATAACGCGGCGGATAATTTGCCCAGTGATATCTTGATACCCTTGGGCAAGCAACATTTCAGTTAAAAACTCATTGAGTTTCGCAGATTCAACTTTGCCATCTTCTAAAAAACTATCGAGACGTCGGCACAAGGTATTAAACTCGCCCAATTCCAATTGACGGCTGAAGAGTTTTTTCCATTCAGGAAGAATAGCGTTAATTTCAGAGTTCAGCTTTTCAGCAATAGGCATGCAGTCATCGACTAAATCCATGGTGCGATTTGCAGCTTGTTCCGTGGTTTCAATAACGTAGGTTAATCGCGTTTTTGCGTCAGGGATCTCTTCATTTGCAAGATTAGCTATACGCTCATCAAGCTGAAAGTTGTTTAAAGAGTCGTGAAGCTGACGAGTTAACTTGCCTACTTCCTCGAACAGCTCAACTGAGTTGGTGTCGTTAGTACTATCGAGAAGTTGTTGAGCACCTTGATTATCACCGCTTTCAAGCAAAGCAACCAGTTGCTTTGCGTCTTCTATCGACATGGGGGCTGCGTGAAAGGTCATAAGGTCTTCCTTATTGTTGAAAAAGCCTGATTAACCTAAACGTTCAAATATTTTCGCCAACTTCTCTTTAAGGGTTGCCGCGGTAAAAGGTTTGATCACGTAACCGTTCACACCTGCTTGCGCAGCTGCAACTATTTGCTCTTTTTTCGCTTCAGCGGTGACCATTAACACTGGGGTATGTTTCAGATTTTCATCGGCACGAATAGCACGCAATAAGTCAATACCTTGCATACCAGGCATATTCCAATCAGTTACCACAAAATCGAAATCGCCTTGTTGCAACATAGGCAGTGCTGTACTTCCATCATCTGCTTCTTGAATGTTGGTAAAGCCTAAATCTTTCAATAGGTTTTTGATGATTCGACGCATAGTCGAGAAGTCATCAACAACCAAAATTTTCATATTCTTATCCAAAATAATCTCCGCTCAGGGCAAAATCACAATATTTGTATATTATTGGTTTATTCTTCAATACGCCAAGTTTGCATTTTACTTTTTAGTTTTAGCATCGCTTGACTGTGTATTTGGCTAACACGTGATTCACTCACATCTAATACCTCACCGATTTCGCGTAAGTTCAATTCTTCGTCATAATACAATGACAACACAATAGCTTCACGCTCTGGCAAGGTGGTAATGGCATGGGCCAACGCTTTTTGAAAGGACCCTTGAAGTAAATCTTCAAAGGGGGTATCTGAACCTTTGGTCTGTTCCGTGGTAACAACATCCTCTGTCACCCCTAAATCTTCCATACCAATAATTTTGCCCGCATTTACTTCGCTAAGCATTTGATGGTATTGCTCAATACTCACCTCTAGTTTTTTAGCAATATCGACATCTCTGGCATCTCGGCCAGTCTCACGTTCTACTTTATTAATGGCATCGGTTATTGCCCGGCCATTTTTGTGTACAGAACGCGGTGTCCAATCGCCTTTTCGAATTTCATCGAGCATAGAGCCACGAATTCGAATACCGGCGAATGTCTCAAAGCTCGCGCCTTTAGAACCATCGAAATTACGTGAGGCCTCAAGCAGACCGATCATGCCGGCTTGAATTAAATCGTCTACCAGCACACTGGCTGGCAAACGAGCAATTAAATGATGGGCAATGCGTTTAACTAATGGCGCATGACGCTCCACTAACGCATTTCTGTCATCTAACTGCTGATATGCAGCGGCTTTACTATTCACCGAACATCGCCCACAGCTTTTTTAACGATAAGCTGTTCAAGGAAAAATTCTAAGTGCCCCCCCGGCTGCGAAGGTACTGGCCAGCCGGACGCTTGCTGAGCTAATTTTTTAATCGCCACAGCAGCAGGAGAATTCGGGTACGCTTCTACTATGGCTTTTTGCTTACGCACCGATTTACGGATATTTTCGTCAAACGGTACCGTAGCCACTAGCTCTAAAGCGACATCAAGAAAACGATTTGTAACCTTAGTTAATTTATTAAATAACTCTTGGCCTTCTCGCATATTGCGCACCATGTTGGCGACAATTTTAAAGCGAAAAACACCATGCTCTTTATTAAGAATTTTAATCAACGCGTAGGCATCAGTCAGTGACGTGGGTTCATCACACACCACCACCAAAATGTCTTGAGACGCTCGCGAGAAACTTAACACCATGTCAGAAATACCCGCGGCAGTGTCCACAATCAGCACATCGATTTGCGAACGTAGTTCGCTAAATGCACGGATCAAACCTGCGTGTTCTGTCGGTGTGAGCTCTGTCATGGATTGGCTACCAGAGGTTGCTGGCGCTATTTTTATTCCACAAGGGCCTTCTACGAGTACTTCATCTAAGGTGCATTCACCAGAAAGTACGTGGGAAAGGTTTTTAACCACGCGCAAACCAAGTAACACATCAACGTTGGCTAACCCCAAGTCTGCATCTAATACCATCACTCGCTTACCCTGCTGGGCCATAGAGATTGCGGTATTTAATGTGACGTTGGTTTTACCCACTCCGCCCTTACCACCGGTCACGGCGATAACTTTAATTAATCGCGATTGATTCATTCTTCTTAAGCTACTTGCCTGGTCCTCAATCATACTGCCACTGCTGCGTTATTTAGTGAATTATCACTAGTATGAATTAATACATGCTTTTTATAAAGCTTGGCGGCGCTGGTTATTAAAAATTTTGCATCTGCCACTTTTAAGTCTTCCGGAACCTTTTGACCATCGGTTATAAAACTCACGGGCAATTTGTGCTCGATGGCCGCACTAATCGCTTCTCCAAGACTGTAGCATTCATCTATTTTGGTGAAAATACAACCCTGTAAAGAAATCTGTTTGTACGCAGCGATAGTTTGCTGCATGACTTGATATTGGCTATTGGCTTGCATCACCAAATAACTGTTGATATTTGCTGTTGTACTTTGCTTTAGCGTTTCTAACTGTTTGATCAGTCTAACATCTCTTTGTCCAAATCCTGCAGTATCAATTAGAATAAGGCGTTTATTTCTAAACTGAAATAACAGATCGGACAATTCTTCAGCGTTTTGAGCTTTTTTGACCGAACAACCAATTATCCGCGCATATGTGGATATTTGCTCATAGGCGGCAATTCGATAGCTATCTAGGGTGATCAAACCGACATTTTCTGCCCCGTATTTTTGCGCGGCTTGCGCTGCAAGCTTTGCCACGGTAGTCGTTTTACCTGTGCCAGTTGGGCCCATTAATACCGCAACCCCCCCTTTCGTCAGCAAGTTACTTTCTTCTGTTTGAATACGATTAGCTAACAACTTAAGTAGAAACAACCACGCTTGGCGCTCATCAGTGTCAGCTGGCGTATAAGACACCACTTCATTGGCGAGAGCTTGGCTGATCCCCATACTTTGAAGCTTGCTGGTCAAGTATCCGTGTAATGGGTGATTACGCCCTTTATCTTGCTGTATTAAACCCGCCACTTGAAATTGCAGTACATTACGCAGTGAAGCCAACTCTTGACGCATCTCATTCAATGCATCCTGTTGGGGCTCATTAACCGTACGTGCTTGCGGTTGACGTGCTTCGCTTTGGGTGGTTGTTCGTTGTGGCGCAATTGGGCTAGGTTGTACGTTGGAATTGGCCTGTACCGCTGACTCTTTCGCCTGAATCTGTTTTTCCAGCAATGCTCTTAGGCTATCAGGCCCACTATCACCAATAATTTCGCTAAGCGTAGGGGTAGCATCCACTCGGCGTTTTGGCTCAGGTGTTGTTGGAGCTTGTTGGCGCTTAGGCGCATGCACAGGCTCTTTATCATAAGCTGCGACAATCTCTACGCCATCACTCAGTTTCTTATTAGACATAATAACCGCGTCATCGCCTAACTCATCTTTGACCTGTTTCAATGCTTCTCGCATATCTTTGCCATAAAAGCGTCTAATTTTCACAATTTACCCCTTGCTACTTGCATCTGGTGACGGACTATTGACCCACCGAACTGACTATTTTGATTTGTTTGTCATCTGGAATTTCTTGATAAGACAACACATGCAAACCTTGTACTGCGTGCTTCAGGAACCTAGATAGCACTGGGCGTAACATGCCTGAGGTCAGTAATACCGCAGGCTCACCCGCCAATTCTTGTTGTTGAGATGCGTCATTTAGCGACTTCTGTAAGCGTTCCGCTAAACCTGGCTCTATGCCTGCGCCATCTCCACCACCGGCTTGTAAAGACTGGTGCAACATCTGTTCCAACTCTGGCGCCAAAGTTATGACTGGTAGTTCGGCTTGGCCGCCGTTGATTTCTTGAATGATTAAGCGCTTCAGTGCGATACGCAAAGCGGATACCAACACGTCTGGATCTTGACTCTTCGGCCCATACTCGCACAAGGTTTGCACGATAGTGCGCAAGTCTCGGATAGGCACCCCCTCGTACAATAAGGTCTGCAAAACCTTAACCACAGTGCTAAGCGATAGAATATCCGGCACCAAACCTTCTACCAGTTTAGGGCTTTGCTTGGCAAGCATGTCGAGCAGTTGTTGAACTTCTTCGTGACCGAGCAACTGGTAGGCATTGTTGGTAAGCAATTGGCTTAAATGCGTTGCAACCACGGTAGCGCTGTCAACCACGGTGTAACCCAATGTCTGAGCATGCTCGCGCTGGTTGGAGCGGATCCACACGGCATCTAAGCCAAAGGCTGGGTCTTTTGTCACTGTGCCGTCTAGCTTGCCAAATACTTGGCCTGGGTTAATTGCCAGTTCATCGTCGTGGCTAATTTCAGCTTCACCGACAGATACACCTAACATAGATATAGTGTAATTATTTGGGCTCAAGTCTAAGTTATCGCGAATATGCACAGGAGGAATAAGAAAGCCTAATTCTTGAGATAACTTCTTACGCACACCTTTAATACGCGTCAATAATTCGCCGCCTTGAGACTTATCAACCAAGGGAATTAATCTATACCCGACTTCTAGTCCGATGGTATCGACATGCTGCACATCGTCCCAACCAAGTTCTTTTATCTCAGCGGGTTTCGCGTTACCACGATCCGGTGTGGGCGCTAACACTTCAGGCTGCTCTGCCATTTTCTTTTCGTTCCAATATTGGAAATATGCATAACCACCAATTAACGCACTGAACCCTAAGAACGCCATGTGAGGCATGCCCGGAACAATGCCCATTACAAACAAAATACCGCTGGTAATGTATAGCGCTTGACGGTTGCCGAGCTGACGAGTGAGCTCTTGCCCCATCTCTTGGGAGTCGTTTTCACGAGTGACAATAATCGCCGTTGCTACGGATAATAGTAACGAAGGAATTTGTGCCACTAACCCATCACCTATGGTCAGCAAGGTGTAGATTTCGACAGCTTGGCCAAAGGCCAAATCATGCTGAAAAATGCCAATAAACAAGCCACCTACTATGTTAATCAACATAATAAATAAGCCTGCCACTGCATCTCCTTTTACAAACTTAGATGCACCGTCCATTGAGCCATAGAAATCTGCCTCACTGGTCACTTCAAAACGGCGTTTACGCGCTTCATCTTGATCGATAAACCCAGCGTTCAGATCGGCATCAATTGCCATCTGTTTACCAGGCATAGCATCTAGGGTAAATCGTGCACTTACTTCAGAAATACGCCCAGCGCCCGCTGTCACCACTTTAAAGTTGATAATCAAAAGAATGGCGAACACCACAATACCCACAGCATAATTACCGCCGATAACGACTTCACCAAATGCTTGAATCACTTTACCTGCTGCATCGCCACCTTCATGCCCTTCAAGCAATACAATTCGTGTTGACGCGACATTCAGCGCTAGACGCAGTACTGTGGCAATTAACAAAACGAGAGGGAAAATACCGAAGTCGACGGGCTTCTTAGTGAAAACAGACACTAAGATAATGACCAATGATAAAGCAATATTAAAGCTAAAGAGCACGTCGAGAAGAAACGCTGGCATGGGTAAAATAACCATTCCCATGATTGCCAACAAAACAAGAGGCGCACCAAGTCCAGACATAACAGACTGAAATTGATTTTTGTCGAAACGATTAAGATAAGCAGTTAGTTGCATAGCGCGTATTTTTGACACCTGGCGGACGTTTTACCTAGTAAAGCAACTACCGCGCCAAATTAGGTTATCCACCTAATAATACGTTTTAATCTTTAGTCTAATGCTAAGCGTTAAAGATCAGTTAACGCCTTAGCTCATAAGGGATTGGCAGGTTGGTCGGTACTGACTTCGGACGCTTGCCTTTGCCTTTTTTATACGCTTTTAATTGGAAGACATAAGCCAAAATTTGCGCCACAGCCATAAACAATTGAGTCGGGATCTCTGATTCTACCTCAGTGGAGTAGTAAATTGCCCTAGCCAACATAGGAGAAGCAACAATCGGAACCTCATGGGCATCAGCGATTTTACGAATATGCATGGCCATTTCGTCCACCCCTTTAGCCACCAGCACTGGGGCTCGCGTTCCTTGCTGATCGTATTTTAAGGCAATGGAGTAATGCGTTGGGTTAGTCACTACCACATCAGCTGTTGGCACTTCTTGCATCATCCGATTTGCCGCAGCTTGAAATTGTAAACGGCGAATGCGGTTTTTAACTTGTGGGTCACCTTCAGCATTTTTATTTTCATCTTTAACTTCCTGTTTAGACATTTTCATTTCCTTGTTGTGCTTATAGCTTTGATACGGCACATCAAACGCCGCGATAGGAATAAGCGCACAACACATCATTAAAAACGCCCAAGAAATTAAATCCATGGCATGAAATAAATTTTGCGGATACAACTCCAAATCTAAATGCAGGGCTTCATCTTTAAAGACCAGCATGGCTATATATGCCATTCCCATGACGACGATCACCTTCGCAATCGCTTTAAGCAGCTCTACTAAACCGTTCATGCCAAACATTCGTTTGAAGCCAGCAAGTGGATTGAGTTTATTCGCTTTTGGGGCCGCCCCTTGCCAAGTAAAGTTATAGCCACCAAGCGCTATATTGCCGTAAATTCCCGCGGCAGTAATGATCACCATATATAACATAACGGGCCCTGCGACAGTTTCAATCGCTGAGCCCCATGCTTGAAACATATGCGTAAAGTCGTAGGTTTCATCACGAGATAAAGTGAATGTGCGCTGGGTTACCAAATAGATAGCTTTGGCAATTTGCCCACCCATCATGATAAAAGCCGCCGCACTGAAGACGAGCACTAAGGCCGTTGATAGCTCTTTAGATCGCGCGACTTGGCCCTTTTTTCTGGAGTCGGTGATCTTTTTGGATGTGGGGTCTTCTGTTTTTTCATTCGCGTCAGACATGACTAACCGCCTCCTTTAAGGGCTTGTTTCTGGGCTCCTTTGAGGAGTGTTATCAGGACTGTTTTGATGAAAGTCTTCAAGGACACACCCTAACGAGCTGACACATCATTTGCTGCGCCCTGTCCCACTGTACTTCAAAGTGATAAGTAAAGTTGTCCATGGTGATCCAGATAATCACCAAGCCCATAATTTGAGCAATACTGAAACCCAAACTAAAAATGTTTAACTGCGGTGCTGCCTTGGTCATAACGCCAAACGCTAAATTTACTATCAACAGAGATACAATAGGCGCGAGAGACAAGGTTACCGCTGAGATAAACATCCACCCTGCCCAATGGGCAATTTCTCTGAATTGTTCTGGCTGCAACCAAGCTTCACCTACAGGAAACGCGGTAAAACTCATCACCACCATGCGGATCATTGCTAAATGGCCATCTAACGCCCAAAAGAGCAAGGTTGCCAATATGAGATAAAATTGACCAACTGCCGGTACGTTAATTCCGTTGACCGGATCAACAATAGACGCAAAGCCAAGACCTGTCTGCATAGCAACCACTTGCCCTGCTAATACAAAAGTGTTGAGCACCATAGTGGAAATGAACCCCAGTGAGATGCCAATAATCAATTGCTGGATCACTAACATAAAGGTACCCACTGAAAACACCTCATCAACCTGTACCGGTGGTATCACAGGTAGAATGATCAGGGTAATAAACAAAGTGAGTAAAGCACGAACGGTAGTAGGAACGGTTTTCGCGCTAAGGCCAACCATAGTCGCTAACATGCCGGAGATACGCATAAACGGTAGTAACATATCGCCCATAAATTGCGTAATGACGTCAGCTGAAAACTCCATTTTAACCAACGACTTCCGGGATACGCTCCACCATAGTAAAGGTGAAGTCCATTAATTGTTGCACTAACCAATGTCCTCCCCAGCTCAAGGCCAGTAAGGTCACAATTAAACGCGGTAAGAAACTCATGGTTTGCTCGTTGATCGAGGTGGCCGCTTGGAATACCGCTACAATTAGCCCTACAAATAAACTCGGCAAAATAATGGCGGATACCAATAAAATCACCATGTTCAACGCTTCTTTTAGGATATCAACAAAGACCTCAGGTGCCATGACTAGGTCCCCATTCCGAAGCTGTTTGCTAGCGTACCGAAAATTAAGTTCCAGCCGTCGACTAGCACAAATAGCATTAATTTGAAGGGCAAGGAGACAATCATCGGCGATAACATCATCATACCCATCGCCATCAGGATAGACGCCACAACCAAATCTAAAATAAGAAAAGGAATAAATAGCATAAAACCAATCTGGAACGCTGTTTTCAGTTCACTGGTAACAAACGCTGGGATCAGTATATTCATTGGGACATCAGCAGGCTCTTGGAACTGATCTTCGTAACCACCGATTTCCACGAAGGTTTCTAAATCTTTTACGCGCGTTTGAGCAAGCATAAAACCGCGCAATGGCTCCTTGGCTAACTCATAGGCTTGTATTGAGGTAATTTGCTCATTTAAATAAGGTTGAAGCGCCGTTTCGTTAATTTTTTCAAACACAGGTGCCATGATAAACATCGATAAAAATAAGCTCACACCAATAAGAATTTGGTTCGACGGAGACTGCTGCAAACCAATAGCTTGACGCAGAATAGATAACACAATGATGATCCGTGTAAATGAAGTCATCATCATAATGAACGCGGGAAGCAAACTAAGTGCTGTCATAATAGCCACGACTTGCAATGTCATGGTGTAATCTTGCGAACCGTCTGCGTTCTCGGTCATGGTCAAAGCGGGGATCCCCGGCTCTGCAATCGCCCAACTCGGCGCAGCCAACAGCACGGCGGCCAATAGCCAGAAAAATAGTTTATTCATCGCGCTCTCCCGCGTTGCGCTTACTGCCAGGATTGGCGTTGGGCTGTAACTTGCCAGCCATAAACAAGTTAAGTTTATCTTTGAAATTCTCGCCGCTTGGGGGCTTATCATTTGCAATGGGCGTATCAAGTTTAGCGAGATGATTAATATTCTGAGCCGTAACACCAATCAGGTGCTGTTCGTCTCCCACTTCAATAACCAATACCCGCTCTTTCGTTCCTGCAGCTAGAGAGGCCACTACTTTAAGTTGACCCGAGCTACCACCAGTGACGTTAAACCGTCGCATGATGAACGCCAACATGAAAACCACGGCGATAACCAATAAAAGGGATAGAAAAATTGACACTATAGATGTGGGATCAGAGAGGGTTTTGGCCTCAGCAAGTGCTGTATTTGAGGCTAAAAACAGAGGGCTCAGAAGCAACCAAACCCTTGTTTTAAAAGGAGTTTGGTTAGCGGAGTTTTTTGATTCTTTCCAGTTGACTAATAACATCAGTTAAGCGAATACCAAATTTATCGTTGACGACTACTACTTCACCATGAGCAATCAACGTGCCATTTACTAACACATCGAGTGGTTCGCCAGCAACACGGTCTAATTCAACGACAGATCCTTGGTTTAATTGCAGTAGATTACGAATGCTGATGTGACTGCGCCCTACTTCCATGGAAATAGTCACAGGGATATCAAGGATCGTATCTAACTTACGTTTTTCCGCTGGCGTGATATCTTTATCTTCTTCAAGCTCATCAAAATCTGCAACGGTCGCCGCTGCGTCTTTATTTTCTTCGTCTGCTTGTTCAGCCATGGCTGCTGCCCAATCGTCTAAACCTTCTTCTTCACTCATAATATTTGCCTCTTGATTGGCTACAAATCATCTTCAAGGGTTTGTAACTCGGCGTCGCTGTCAATTCTGCGACCGCCTTTGGTTAATAGTTGTAACTCCGATTTCACTGATGTGGGACGCGGAATTTTATCGGTAATTTTGAGCGCTAGGTTGTCACGAGAACGACCAAGCTTGGCTCTGAAAGTAGGTAATTCTTCAATCATGACGGTAATGTGCTCGGGCATATCGATCGGGATAATATCTCCGGCTTTCATGTCCATAATTTTTTGCAAGCTAAGGGTTAAATCCATCATGTGGGTTGATAGCTCAACTTTTACGTCCATGATTTCATCCCGTAACGCTTTACTCCAACGCAGATCGGTATCTTCTTTATCACTTTGCACGCCCGCATCAAGTAATTCTCGAATTGGCTCAAGCATGGAATAAGGCAAAGACACGTGAAAATCACCGCCGCCACCATCAAGTTCAATATGAAAAGAACTGATCACCACCACTTCGGTAGGGCTCACAATGTTCGCCATAGCTGGGTTTACTTCCGAGTCTAAATACTCAAAAGATACATCCATCACTGGGGCCCATGCTTCTTTGTAATCTTCAAAAATGAGTTTAAGCAACATTTGAATAATGCGTCGCTCAGTGGGGGTAAATTCTCGACCTTCAATTTTGGCATGGTAACGTCCATCGCCACCGAAGAAGTTATCCACTAAAATAAATACTAAGCGAGCTTCCATGGTGATCAAACCTGTGCCCTTTAAAGGACGAAAGCGCACCATATTTAAGCTAGTAGGAACGAACAAAGTATGAATATATTCTCCAAACTTAATCATTTGGATACCGTTAATTGATACTTCAGCCGAGCGGCGCATCATATTAAACAAGCTAACCCGCATATGTCTGGCAAACCGTTCGTTTACGATTTCCAGTGTTGGCATTCTTCCCCTAACGATTCGATCCTGCGAAGAGAAGTCGTATTCAAGCGCAGAGCCATCGCCTTGCGTTTCTTCAACGTCTTCTTCTTCGACTTCGTCTACTCCGTGAAGTAGCGCATCGATTTCATCTTGGGATAATAAGTCGCTCAATCTCTTTCTCGCTTATGCTTATTGCATCACAAAACCAGTGAACAATACCTGCTCAACCAATTCATTACCTGATACGTCTTTCAACGTTTTCTGCACTTCTTTTAACGCATTATCACGTATCGTTGCTTTACCTGCCTCAGTGATTAAATCATCAGCATTCGCTTGGCTAAATGCGCGATTTAATGCCCCTTGAATAGACGGTATATGCATTTTCACTTGTTCTTCGGCGTCACTACCGCGCACCATAAGTTGTACTTTTATCTCAACTAATCTGTCCCTAGTGGTGCCTGGCACATTAAACGTGATTGGGTTAGGTATCGCTACGTACAATGCTGTGCCCGTTTTAACTGGTGCTGACATGGACGCTCCGTCGCTGCTGCCTTGTGTTTGCTCAGCACCCGCCTCCATAGCCGCGTCATCTTCACCACCCAGTAAAAAATAAGCGGCAGCTGAGCCCCCTAACAGTAAAACAACCACAATGATGATAATCATCATAAGTTTACTTTTTTTACCGCCTTCTTCCATTTGTAATTCTTCTTCAGCCATGAGCACGCCTTAAATAATAAATTGCTGCTATTATCGTTCTTACTCAGAAAATCGCAATCGATAAGCACCTTAGATAACGTTAAACAAAGTAATCTATACCGCCTAAAGCTCCATTCACGATTGGCTGCTGTAATACACCTTCAGGTACTTCGCCTTCAGCCAGACCTTGCTCTGCACTATGGCCATGACCATTGCCATTTCCGGCCATTTGCTGCTCGTCACCTTCGTCTTGCGACCCTTGTTCGACGGATGATTGCCCCAGCTCAATGCCCTTTTCAGCCAACATCTCTTTTAACTTAGGAGCAGCATTATCAATCGCTTCTTTAGCATGTAAGGTTTGCACCACGAAACTCACGTTCGCTGACTCCCCACTTACCGACACCTTTACGTGCATTGAACCTAATTCAGCTGGGTCTAAGCGTATGTCTGCTACCAATTGATTGGCATTAACCATAAAACGTACTTTTTCAGCTAATTGCTGGTGCGCTTCAGGTTTGGCTAAATTCAATGCTTTATCAAATTGCCCTTGCTGCAACTGGCTTGCCTTAGTTTGTTCAACCATATTGATGCCCTGCTCACGATAGGTAGCATTAACCGATTGCTGATGCGAAACCTGTTCTAGCGCGCTACTCATCAATTGGGCCACGTCTACTACCTGCATCATTGACCGCGTAGCCAATTCTACCTGCTCAGGCTTAGTTGAAAGCATATTGCTTGCCAACTCTGGTGACGATTTTATGGCGTCATTCACCAAGGCCTTTAAATCAATGCCGGGCTCACGGCCTTTTTCAAGCTGAGCTTTAACTTCGGCCAAGCCTGTTTTTAAAGCAGAAATAAAATCAGTGGTACCGCTGACGTCTGCTTTGGTGTCAACTTTGCTCAAAAGGTTACTCAAATCAAGGCTTGCGGGGGGCGTTAAGTCACTCTCTATCTGACCTGTATTTGTCACCACTGTGCCAATAGAGGATTCACTCACGGAGCTTGTACTTGCCGTGCCTCCTTGCTGTAATTGCTTGGCTAATATTGCTAAGGCACTCTCAAGTTTTTCTGGGGGCAACTGTAGAAGCTTTTTTAATTCAGGTGTACTTTCTAACAAGACAAGCTGTTGTTGCGTTAGCTCAGCGTCTAATTCAGAGGCACCAGCGTCAAGCCCAGAGACAAGAGCGCTTTGCTCAGTTGCTTGTTCAATAAGTTGCGACACTGTTTCGCTACTGCCCGCTTGTGGCTCACTCCCCTTTACCCCAAGTGTTTGTATCGCTACATCACCTTTGGCTGTTTCTTTTGTGGTGGCAGCTTTTGCATCCATTAAACTGAAAACAGCTTGAGCAAGCTCGACTAGTTCTTGCTCATTAAGTACTAACTCTTCTTCTGCAGATTGTATTAGCGTATCTGAAACTTCGCTGGTCTGAGTTTCAAGTGTCCCTTCAGTACCGGCATCAACGAGCGCTACTTTTGACTCTTCACTTATTTGCTCTTGTGTTGTGAGTAATTGCTTTAACGCACTCATTAGTTCTGGTTGCCCCTCAAGCGCAGCCATCATTTTACTCACATCATCAGCGGGTATTTTGCCTTCAGCTATTTTACCTTCAACGCTATGCTCATTTGCGCCTTGCGCTGATCTGCTATCGAGCTGGGTATTATTCATTTTGTTCAGCAAAGCTGCTACCAGTGCCAACTGGTCACTTTCTGGCATACCAGCAATATCGTCACTTGCGTTTGAGCCAGAAACTGTTTCGATAGCGTCCTCGGCATTGATGGGAAAACCTGCACTATCAATAATTCCTTTAAGCGAGCTTTCATCGGCCACACCCGCTTTTTGACTATTACCTTGCGCTTCGCTGTTACCTTTGCTCTGAGCGTTTGCCACAAGCTGTTCAACTATCGATAACCAATGATTGCCCTGTGCATCATCTTTAACCTTTGTGGTAACCAAGGTATCAACCTGTTCTGATGACGTCACGTTAGCCTCGGCTGTGCCCATCTGAACTTGCGCCGATATGTCGATATTTTTACCGTCCGATTCGTTTTGCGCTGTACTTTTACTTGCAAGACCATTCTTATCAGTTGCAACCGTGTTACCTCGCTCTGCAGCAAAAGGCTGCGCTTGTTTGCCCAACGCATTTGATTCTTCGCTAGGGGAAGTATTTGATAGCGCGTCTTGGGTCGCTTTTTCTGATGCGACAACACTTTTTTGTGCAGCTTGCTTATCTTTTTTGCTGGTGCGTGGCTGTACGTCAGCTTTAGTCTCAGGTGTTGCCTTAGCTGACTGATGAGATTTATTCTCCTTAGCTAACATAAAGGCAAATTCATCTGCATTTTGCAGTTTAGAGGCGCTTTTATCACTCACATCAACCGCGTAAGCGGCAACGTCTGATTTAGCAGTGGCAATTTGTTGCAGCATTTAAAATCCTCTACACCCAAGTGTGAAAAAATAATTATTCTATTTAAAAACAAAAACTTAATAATAGTTGTTGAATAGTAGAAGGCACTAACGGCGCTCTTTTCACGATTCAATCTCTTGGTTTTTAGTTCTTAAATTGTCTCTTGAATGAATAAGAGCAATGTTCATTCCAACATAAATGAATATACACAAAGCAGACTAAAACAAGAGGACGCGTAGAAGCACTTAGAGTTTTTTACCCGTTGAGAGGGTAGCCAGTGATTAGACTAATACTATTTGCTGCGCAGAAACTTTTGTAATGCAAGTTCGTCAAGCATTTGCTGTTCTGCTCTATCCTGCTTTTGTTGAATCTTAAGGGCTTGTTTATCGAGTAACATTTCCACAGCTTTTCGCTTGCGCTGCTGAGCAAGCCACTGTGTTTTGCGCTGCTCGGCCACCACAAGTGCATTGCTGACTTGTTTCGTTTGTTGTTCACATGCGGCATCAATTTTACCCACGAAGGACTGGTGCTGCCCATAATTTTTCGCAGCTAAACCAAGCTGGCCCTTACGGATCCCTTCTTTTAAATAGTTAACTCGATATTGCTCTAATCCAGTGAGTTTATTTTGATTATCTACTACGTTTTGCTGTGCTAACTGGTAGTCTGTGGCCATTTTTTGCTCTTTACGACGTTCCCAATCTGCCACCATTTGCAATTGCTTACTGACCGGCATATCGCGCTCCTGTCTGAAGTGAAAAATGAACGGAATAGGCAAGTTGCTCTATGCGTAGAAATTTAACCACAATCATCATGCGGGCCCTAAGCCAGTACCAAGCTTAACCATAGTTTCGACACTTTCTTCAAAAGTCAGTATTTGCTGCATACCTTGTTGTAAAAAAGCATTGATAGCAGGCTCAGCTTTAATAGATAAATCAATGCGCGGATCGTTACCTCTGGTGTATGCACCAATGCTAATGAGATCGCGGTTTTGTTGGTAAGTTGAATACACTTGCCGTATGCGCCGAGCAACTTGAACATGCTCAGGGCTAACAACCATAGGCATCACTCGGCTAATAGAAGCTTCAATATCAATGGCGGGGTAATGTCCTGAATCTGCTAGTTGACGCGAGAGTACGATATGCCCGTCTAGTATAGCTCGTGCCGAGTCAGCGATTGGATCTTGTAAATCATCCCCTTCGGTTAGCACGGTGTAAAATGCGGTGATAGAGCCTTGGTTCTCCCCGCCATTTCCAGCCCGCTCAACTAATGCAGGCAAGCGTGCAAATACAGAAGGCGGGTAGCCTTTGGTTGCAGGTGGTTCACCGACCGCCAGAGCAATTTCACGCTGGGCCATCGCGTAGCGGGTCAGCGAATCAACAAGTAATAGAACATTCATCCCTTTATCGCGAAAGTACTCGGCAATCGTAACGGCGGTTTCACATCCTTTTAAACGCATTAACGGGGATGTATCGGCAGGTGCCGCCACGACAACGGCTTTTTGACGCTCTTCATCGCCTAAAATATCTTGAATAAACTCTTTTACTTCTCGCCCACGTTCACCGACCAAGCCCACCACTACCACATCGGCACTCGTGCCTCGGGTCATCATGCCTAGCAATACACTTTTACCCACACCACTGCCTGCAAACAACCCCATGCGTTGGCCGCTGCCTACTGTAATCATGCTATTAATAGCTCGCACGCCTACATCTAGAGGTTCGCGAATTGGCTTTCTGGAAAGTGGGTTCATAGGTGGGCGGGTTAACGGCACGCGCTTTTCTGCTTTGATGGCCCCAAGACCATCTAGAGGTTGACCATTGCCGTCTACCACTCGCCCTAAAAGAGACATACCTACGGGTAGCCCTTGTTCACGGTTAAGTGGCTGAACGCGCGAGCCTGGCACTATGCCTTTAACTGCCTGAGTAGGCATCAAATAGGTAATATGCTCAGCAAATCCAACCACTTCAGCTTCAATTTCACCATCTACTGTTTGAATCAAACATTGGCTACCCACTGGCATTTGGCAGCCGACAGCTTCTAATGTTAAACCAATTCCGCGCACCAGCTTGCCGGCTGCAACGACCGGCGCTTGAGGTACCTGTTGTTGCAGTGCTTTAATATTTTCTAATAGCGAAAGTGACATAATCGGCTACTCATCTTCGTCAGGCGCAATGGTGTCTAACCCTTGCTCTAACAAAAACTTGTCCAATACGTCTTTAACCCGGCGCTCAATACTGACATCAACCGCATTACTTTGAGTAACGATATCGCAGCCACCTTGAGACAAATTAGGCGCTTCCACTAACTGCCAACCATGCTTTTCAATTTCTTGTTCACTAAAGTGCTCAGTGACTAACGCTAAATCCTCTGGGTGCAAGTGAATTTGATACTGGTTTTCATTGATGGGTAGCGCTTTTAGCCCTTCGCTTAGGGCATTGAAAATAATATCTGAGTTGGTTTTCACTTCAGCTCTTATCACTGACTTTGCCAACGACACGGCTAAAGATACGAGTTCTTTTTGTAAGGCATCTTCCACTAAAGCCACAGGGTGATGCAGCGTTGATAGCAAACTCTGCCAGCTTTCAAGTTGCTGTTGAATGGTTTCTTGCGCTTCAGCTAGCCCTTGCGCTCTACCCTCTTCAAGCCCTTGGGTAAACCCCTGCTCTTTGCCCTGCTCAAATCCCTCTTGATGTCCTTTTTCAAGGCCCTCTTGTTTACCCGCATCAAACCCTTCACCTTGAGCTGCTTCTCGAATTGATTCAATTTCTTGGGCCGTAGGGGGGCTAAACTCCTCTTCTTCATCGGTTTGATTTTCTGGGGGTTCGTATTTCCAATTCGAGCGGCGATTTATCGCATTGGTTGTCGTGCTATCGGCTTTGCTCTGATCCTCAACAAAAGGGAGATCCCAGGCGCTGATGTCTTTATCCTGTTCATTATCATTATACTTATTCATGACGCCGTGCTACTGCCACTTAGTGCCCAAAGGCTATAGGAATTCATCACCGCCTCCGCCACCGAGCATGATTTCGCCCGCATCAGCTAACCGTCGAGCCACAGACAAAATTTCTTTTTGCGCGGCTTCTACTTCGCTTAAGCGTACTGGCCCAAGTGCTTCTAGATCGTCCAGTAGCATATCCGCCGCACGTTTAGACATATTTGCGGTGATCTTCGTTTTAAGGGCTTCATCTGCGCCTTTAATTGCTTTGAGTAAGGCGTCTTGCTGAACTTCACGCAGAATAGCTTGGATCGCTCGATCATCGACTTCAGCTAAGTTATCAAACACGAACATTAAGTCTTGTATCTGTTGACTCATCTCTTCGTCCTGTTCGCGAATGGCATCCATCAATTGTCCTTCGATATTGGTGTCGAGGTAGTTCATGATATCTGCCGCAGATTTCAAGCCGCCCATTTTGGCTGCTTGCGTACCCGCTTGGCCTGCAAATTGTTTTTCCATGATTTCGTTTAATTCTTGCAAAGCGGCCGGCTGTACTTCCTCTAGGTTTGCAACCCGCATCATTAAATCTAAACGTACTTTTTCTGGGAACTGGGCGAGGATCTCAGCAGATTGTTCAGCATCTAAATAAGACATAACAATGGTTTGAATTTGCGGATGCTCGTTGCGAATAATGCTGGCCACTTGTTTTGAGTCCATCCATTTGAGGGAGTCAAGTCCCTTAGCACCTGTGCCCATCAAAATTTGATCAATAAGGTTGGCCGCTTTATCTTCGCCTAAGGCTGACGTTAACGCCCGTTTCACGAAGTCTTGACTTTGGAAACCTATGGTGCTGTATTTTTGGATTTCATCAATGAAGTGTTTATGCACGGCGGTAATCTTGGGCTGCGTCATATCATCGATTTGTGCCATAGCTTGGCCTAGCCTTTGAACTTGTTTAGGCTCTAAGTGCTTTAGAATTTGTGCTGCATCTTCTTCCGTTAAACTCAGAAGCAAAATAGCCGCTTTTTCAACACCTTCTAATTTACCAACATCATAACCGCTTTCTGCAGGGGCCGTGGTTGCTGGTGCTGTATTTTCTTCTGGCATGATGTTTATCTCTTACTCGTCACTTAGTCTGCGCGTTGCTTAGGTTATTCGTCTTGTAATAACCAGTTTTTAACCACTTGTGAAGACAACTCAGGCTCATTGGCTACCAAGGCACGAACCGCTTTGAGTACGTCTTCGTCCTTGTGTAGATCCGGCAACATAAAGCTACCATCAGCGGCGAAGCCGACTTGTGAGTCATCGAATTCTTGCGACAACATGCTGATGGTTTCATCGCCTAAGTCTAGCCCTTCATCCGCATCAAACTCATCTTTTGACGTGGTCTCTTCTGGGTAAATAAGTTTACGTAGCATTGGGCGTACAACCGCTAGCAGAAGCACGATAATTACCAAACCGCCAATCACTAACTTTAAGATAGGCATGAACTTAGGATCTTCCCAAATCGGTACTTCTTCTAGCGCCACCTCACCCTCTCGGCTAAATGGAATGCTAACGACTTCAAGTGAGTCGCCGCGGGTAACATCAAAACCGAGACCACCTTGCAATAAACGGCGAATATCGAGTAGCTCTGCCTGAGAGCGAGGTGAGAATGTGGTAGTACCATCTTCACCTGTTGTGGCTATATGGTCTAATGCGACAGAAACACTCAAACGACGAATAACACCCGTTTGCTGCTTGGTATGACTAATGGTGGTATCTAGCTCATAGTTTCTGGTTTCTTCTTTATGATTGCGCCCCGGCATAGTCGTTTGTGTATTACTCGCAATCGCTTCTTCTGGAATATTAGAATCAAGTGGAGGCTGATTGGTTAACGCCCCTGGAATGCCGCCTAAAACGCCACCCACGCTGTTGTCCTCGACGGTCATTTCGCTACGTACCGCGGGTAAATCCGGATTGTAACTACGCTTAGTCTGCTCGACCGCGGTGAAATCCATAGTAACATCAGCTTGCGCGGTATAATTCCCCAAACCTAGAACGGGTATCAGTATGGAATCTATTTTTTGAAGGTATTCACTTTCGCGTTTACGCTCCATTTCAAATTCTTTTTTACTTCTGGCCGCTTCACTGTCTTGTGAACCAGAATTAAGCAAACGCCCGTTACTGTCGGTTACTGTAACGCGCTCTGGCTCTAAGCCTTGCACTGCAGATGCGACTATATCAACAATTGAGCTTACTTCTTCACTGCCCATAATTGCGCCGCGTCGCGCGGTGATGACCACTGTGGCACTGGCCTTTTTCTCACGTCTTGCGAACACGTTTTCTTTTGGCAGAGCAAGTAGTACTTTAGCGCGGGTAACAGCACTCATTTCTTCAAGTGTGCGAGCCAGTTGTTGTTCACGAGCGTGCTTTAAACGCACTTTTTCAACGCGTTGACTGACTCCAAATCCCATGTCTTGCATGATAATATCGGTGCCTTCAGATACGCCTTGACTCAAGCCTTGGCGGGCCATGCCCAGCTTGATATCTTGATATTGATCTGAACTTACATAAACTGTATTGCCTTCAAGGCGGTAGTCTATTTGATTCTGATCAAAATAATCTAACGCTTCGATCAATTCTTGGGTTTGCATCTTAGCTAGCGGGCGATAATCAGGCTCTTGTGCCCATATCATAATAAATACTGCGATAGCTACGCATATCACTAAAGCCACAACAAGCATAAGTTGACGCACCATGTCGGTGGAGCCAAGTGAATCCATAAAGCCAGATTTTTGTTCAGCTTCTGAACCACCTGAGTATGGGTCTGCGCTAGCATTGCTCATTGCCAACTCTGTACCTGTTGCTTCTGCCACGTGTCAGCTCCTAAACCGGCATATTCATAATGGTTTTGTAGGCTTCAAGCACTTTATTACGTACTTGTACTGTTGCCTCAAATGCGATACTAGATTTTTCTTTGGCGACCATCACATCCGCTAAACTGAGACTTTTATCACCCATCTCAAAACGCTCAGCTTGGCTCTTCGCATCCAACTGCATGCTATTAACCGACTCAATCGCGTGGCCAAGCATGTCAGCAAAATTCTCACCTGACGGATTGACTTGCACACCCTGTAAACTAGCAGGGTTGATTTCACCTAACCCAGCTTTGCTTTGTAAAGCCATGCTTTGCATGTCTTGGTAAAGTGATTGTGCCTTAATGTCCATGATGTGCTCCTGGCGAATTAATGAGATGACGGTATTCAGACTTAACCAGTTAAAAGCAAAGTTAATGCCAACAAAACTACACCATATATATCAACAGCTTACATCAATATAAATGAGATGTACTGGTATGACGGTTTCTTGACGTGATGAGAGAATTGAACAATTTTGTTTTTATAGCTAATACCAAAGTGCATTAATAGGTAAAATGGTATTAGGGTAAGTTTTTGTAACAAAAGAGGAATATTGAAGGAGCTGAAAACACGACCGCCTTTTTAGGGTGGGCGGCCGATTAAATAGCAATTTAGTTGAGCAAGCGCAATACTAACGCGCTAGCATCGTGCTTGTGCGATTAAGCGGGCAACTCGATACCCACTTCGCGCATTTTCGCTAGCTTGTAGCGTAGTGTACGTGGACTTATTCCTAGGCGCTCCGCAACGTCTTTTCTGCGGCCTTGGCAAGACTGTAATGTATCAAGAATAATTTGATGCTCTTGCTGACGAAGTTCTGAGCCTAGCTTGCTTTCGTCTTCTTCTATCACAGACTCCTGAGTATGGCTCAAATCATTTTCAATAGACTCAAGCATAAGATCATCTGCCTCAATCTTTTCTCCGTCACATAAAATAAGGGCTCGTTGCACAACGTTTTCTAGCTCTCGTACATTGCCAGGCCAGTTGTGTTGTAGCATTTTACTGCGCGCAGATGAAGAGAAGCCAAGTGTAGCTGCACCCTGCTTACCACGGTGGCGTGCCACCAAATGTTCAGCCAGTGGAACGATGTCACCAGGACGTTTGTCAAGAGGTGCCCAAGTTAGCGGAAACACATTTAAGCGATAGTATAAATCTTCTCTGAATAAGCCATCGTCAACGGTTTGGCGAATATTGCGGTTACTTGTTGCAACCACCCGCACATCTAGCGGGATCATTTTGCGGCTACCTAATCGCTCTACTTCTTTCTCTTGAAGCACGCGCAATAGTTTTGCCTGTAAACCTAAGTCCATTTCACTTATTTCATCAAGTAAAATAGTACCGCCTTGTGCTTGCTCAAATTTTCCTGGGCAGGCTTGAATGGCGCCAGTAAAGGCCCCTTTTTCATAGCCAAATAAGGTCGCCTCAAGCATATTTTCTGGGATAGCTGCGCAATTAATTGCGACAAAAGGCTGTTCTGCGCGATCAGATTGATCATGAATATAACGCGCCAGTACCTCTTTTCCTGAACCGCTTGGGCCAAGTACCATAACGGTTGCATCTGAACGCGCAACACGTTGCGCCAATTGCAATAATTTGACGCTACTGGGGTCAGCGACTATGGGGTCGTATGAAAGCACTTTCTGAGCAGGTGCATAGCGACCCACTAAGTTAAGCAGCACTTCAGGTGCAAATGGCTTTGACATATAATCTGTTGCCCCGTCGCGCATAGCCGAAACCGCATCATCAATTGTGGCATAAGCGGTCATCAACAAAACGGGGACATTCGGATACTTGTTTTTCAAGCTACGCAGTAAAGACAGGCCACTCATTTCGCCCATTTGGATATCGCTAACGACTAAATCAATAGATTCTTGATTCATCATCATCAAGCCACGCTCGGCGCAGTCAGCTTCTAGGACCTTATATCCACCGAGCAAAAGAGTGTCTACCAAGGCTTCACGCAAACCAGCATCATCTTCGACAATTAAAATCGTTGTTTGAGACATAAATTTAACTCCTCGCCTATTGAGCGTGAATATTGGCATTACCAGCAGATATTTTCTCATCTGCGGTTCGCGTTAAAATGGGCAATACGATAGAGAAACATGCGCCGCCAGATACTAAATTGGTCGCCTGCACTTCACCTTGATGAGACTGAACGACCGTTTTTACCACCGCCAACCCCAAGCCGGTACCTTGGCTGCGCGTAGTGAAAAAGGGTTCAAAAATATGCTTAATTTTGTCTGCTGGGATCCCAGGCCCGTTGTCGGTAACCGTTAAACGCATACAATCGGGCTTTTGCTCGTCTCGCTCTGCACTGAAAACAATATGCGCACCTTCTGGCCGTGCGATCAGCGCATTGTGAATTAAGTTTTGTAAGGCGCCACTGAGGGCAGTTTTATTGCCGATAAAGTGAATATTTGGCTCTGGTAGAATGACATCTAAGCTACCATTGCTCTTATTGAGCATGGCCTCGCTGGCCGCTTTTACCTCTAACATCATTTCTTCGAGAGAAATATCAGCTAGTACTTGCTCATTTCCACTTTTGGCGAAAAGTAGCATGTCATTAACCTGCGCTTCTAGGTCACGTAAACGCGATAGTAATTTGTCACTGAAACGCTGACGTGACTCCTTGGCTAAATCCCCACTGGATAGATTAGCCGCATATAGCATCGCAGCAGATAGAGGAGTACGAATTTGATGAGCCAATGAAGCAACCATCTTCCCTAGGGAAGATAACTTTTGTAGATGACCAATACGCTGTTGAAGTTGACGTGTTTCGGTAAGATCCGTAAGAACAATTAATTGACCAGGTTCATTCACCAGTGGCGTAATAGATAATTTTACTTTTCTACCATCAAACAAAGACACTTCGTGACCATCGTCAGCTTGGGGTTTAAAGGAGCGCTTGATGATATTACGCCACACTTGCCCCTCTAATGGCTCCCCTAGCAGTGATTTGGCGAGCTGATTTGCCTGTTTCACGTGGCCCTTTCCATCAAGTACAACTACGCCTGCGGGCATTACTTGTAATAGATGTTCCAGCCTAGTGGCTTGTTGACGCAGCGCTTGAATGTCTTGAGTGGATTCAATTGTACTATTGGCATCAGAAACGCAATTGGCATCAACAGCGTTTGAAAAGGATATGACAGCCCCAGTTGAAACTGGTGCCTGACTAGCCGTTAGGGTCTGTAAATTACTAAATGCCATATGGTCCTCACGTCAAAACTTAGACAGATTGAATATAGCCTTTAGATAAGCACATCCTGTGCCACAAAATTATTTATTATTAATCAGATAGTTAGATTGATTTACGTGTCATTTTTTTGTCGAAGCGAGGGGAAAGGATGGATGTTACGCTTTGCTTATATCGTACTTACGCATCTTTTCCACTAACGTAGTGCGACGCATGCCAAGCACCTCAGCTGAGCGAGCAACCACCCAGTCTTGCTGCTCGAGCGCTTGGGATATCAAGCTAACTTCCATCTCTGAAATATACTCCTTGAGATTAATGCCCTCTGGGGGTAATTCGGTAGAAGTGGTGTTCTCATCGAAGCTGTCATCTTCAGAGTCTGCATCAGCTGAAAACAAAGCATTAAGCGCTTCGCGCTCAAGTAACTCTTCTGGATAATCAGGTTCGTAGTCGTCTACATCTAAATGACGATATTTATGCGGTAAATCACCCACATCAATAAGTTGATTAGGATACAAAATCATTAACCGCTCAACCAAGTTTGACAGTTCGCGGACGTTGCCCGCCCAGCTGTGTTCCATCAACGACTTCATGGCGTTTTCGGTAAACTTGATCTGTGCGTTTTCACGCTCCATACGGGAAACAAGCTCTTGCAAGAGTAGAGGAATATCTTCATGGCGTTCACGCAACGCGGGGCTATCAATAGGAAACACGTTTAAAGGATAATATAAATCTTCGCGAAAACGCCCTTGTTCGATCATCTCTTCGAGGTTGCGGTGAGTCGCTGCAACTACCCGTACATCACAACGAATGGGTTTCATTCCACCGACCCGCTCATACGTGCGTTCCTGCAAAACGCGCAGTAATTTGACTTGCATTTGCAGTGGCATGTCACCTATTTCGTCAAGAAACAGTGTGCCACCTTCAGCTAATTCAAAACGGCCTTTTCGCGCCCCTATCGCCCCGGTAAATGCGCCTTTCTCATGGCCGAATAATTCACTTTCCAAAAGCTCACCAGGAATAGCACCACAGTTGACCGGAATAAAGGGGTTAGTTCCTCGCTTAGATAGGTAATGCACATTTCGCGCTATCACCTCTTTACCCGTTCCGGATTCCCCTAAAATAAGTACATTGGCGTCAGTTGGCGCGACTTGTTCAATAAGATGGCGTACGTTTTGAATTTGATTACTTTTGCCCACCAAACTGCGAAATAGTTTGGTTTTATTCTGCGGCGTAGTGTTGCGGTTGGGTTGCATACGACGATGTTCTTGGCATCGATGCAGCATTTGCGTTAATAAAGGGTAAGTTACCGCTTCATCAACGGCTCCAACTCGGTTGGCGCCAGAGGTAAAATTGGCATCTTTGCTATCAACCAGAATAAATGGCTGTTGGGGAAATTTATCACACAATTCCCCCGCCAGCTCCATGTCTAATGCATCGATTAAAACAGCATCAAAAACAGGATGAGATTTTAGCGTACTGACGGCTTGCTCAAATGCGATAGCAGTGCTGCTTTCACCGAGAAAGGTCAATATTGTGTTCAGATTATGCCCGAGCGTGGGTCGCCCACTGATAATCAGAATATTACTCATGCATCCCTCAATATAATCTTGTTAATTGACTGTTTTACTTCTGGTTTTAATTTTAACCATTCATTGGTGGATAGCAATAGAGGAATGAGACCTAAATGTAACGCTTGCGGAATTTAAAATAAAAATCGTTTAATAACAATAAGTTAAAAAGTATCATACCACTAATGGTTAATATCTATGGCGGGTTTAAATGTACAAAAAATCAACTAAAAAAGGCTGTAACCGTCTTTTATTTTTATATGCCTGGGCGTGTTGATCTTTACTGTACGAATTTTGATCTAAATGGAAGCGTTTTAATCGCGGAGCAGTCTTGAGGGCCTAATGGGCTAAGTCATAGGACTGGATCAAAGAGTAAAATACTGCCATGTCGACCCCTGCAAAAATATACAACAAAGGTCAACACGCCCTAGTTATTATCCATTAAGTAAGCTTAGAACTTGTCCTTGCTGCTGATTAGCTTGCGCCTGCACTGAAGTACTCGCTTGGCCTAGGATATTCGCAGCCGCACTATCCGCTGTAGCTTGTGCATAATCAGTATCTTGAATACGACTACGGGCCGCTGCAATATTCACATTAGACTGCGTAAGGTTACGCGCAGCGCTTTCAAACTGATTCTGCGTTGCTCCTAGGTCAGCTCTGGCTGCCCCTACAAATTCTGCAGCTTCATCGGCCACGGCCAGGGCTTCTTCTGCGCCTTGCGCGGTGGACAGATCAACATTTAATACGTCAGTTAAGCTAGCAGCTACATCTTGGGTAGCTACCCCAATTTTCTGCCCTGCATTTGCGCCTACTTGAAACTCAATGCTGTCATTATTCGTTAAAAGCGATTGCCCACCAAACTCAGTTTGCTCGATTGTTTGTGAGATGTTTTCTTGTAATTGCGTTACCTCGGCTTGAATTGCCTGGCGGTCAGAATCACTTAAAATGCCATTGCCGGCCTGAACCGATAATTCACGAATACGGCTCACATCATCGTTGATTCCCGACAAACCACCCTCAGCGACTTGGGTTAATGACACGCCATCATAAGCGTTAGCCACAGACTGACGATTACCTTCTACTTGAGTCGTTAGCCTATCAATAATTTGCTGCGCGGCTGCACCATCTGCGGCGCTGTTTACTTTCTTGCCTGATGCTAATTTTTCAAAGATTGATTCTTGTTTTTGCTGCACTTGTTGCAACAAAGATGAATTGGACTCTGTATTTAAATTAATCATATTTTTTCTCCTAGAGACCGTACCTCTACCATCTCTCAAAACCCTAGGTGAGCGTAGCAAAGTTCGGGTCAAAAAGTAAGCACACCAAAGTATGTTGTGTGATACGCCTTAGCAATATTCAATACTGTATGTGTCAATGGCTCAAGCTTACTCATATTTAGGCTTGTGCAAGGTTTCTGTCTTTTCTTCAGTTGCTTATGTAAGCTTTGTGTCAAATTATTAGCGGTAAAGCGGCCTGATTATTGCTTTTGCGAAAACAAAGCCTATAACTCTTCACTACCCAATCAACACTTTGTAGCATGAAGAAGTTTAGATTTAGGGTTACGCTTAAGTCATATGCCCGTAATCATCACAGTAACTGTAAAATTAAGTGAACCATGTTAAAAAATATTCGCCTGCATTTAGAAAAAGATGAAGAAAAACAAGCCTTACTTGATGACCAATTGGCAAAAAGTATTGTTAAAAACCGCAACGACAGCTTTAACGCATTTTTGCGGAACATCCCTTCACTTCTTCCTCTGATCAAAGATTCACAACTTTCTAATCTATCTTTATTCATGAATAAATGGGGCGAAACGAATATAGTTGATTATGGGATAGGCAGAACCTTTTACGGCTTTCATCCAAGCGAAGAGATACAGCAACAGGTTGCACAAACCCTGGACCATTGCCCCTGTGTTGATTTTACTGACACTAAAAAGAAAACAAATTTAGTTGAAAACTCGGAAGACCCGTTAGATTTTAAACAACTAAAAAGTTTTAAAACCGAGCAAGCCCTTTCCCCAATGCCAGACGAAGTGGAATGTCTTGTTGTATTAGGGTGTGGTCTTGGTTTGCATATTATTCAGTTGCTTGAAGCGAGAACGATTAAAAACCTGATAGTTTACGAACCTGAACTTCAGTATTTTCAGTGCTCAACGATGGCCGTATCTTGGGCGGATATCTTTGCGTTAGCCAAAGCAAAAGGCACGGCGCTATTTTTACAAATTGAGAAGGATGGACGAGATTTACTAACTGACATCAAGGAGTTAAGGGAACACATTTCAATCGACAGTTTCCATCTCTATAAACATTATAACCAAGAGGTGTTTGACTCGATATACCATGATATCTGTCATCGCAGCTGGGATGATATTAGCAATAGTGGCTTCGGTATTAGCCAACATAAAAGCCACTTAGAATTTGTGCCGTCTTGGGCACCTAAATTAGACTTTAATGCGCATAAAAATGTGTCCACTCAAAATAGTTTATTTGAACAAAACTTGTTGGCTTTCAAAAAGTATTTCCCAAATATTTATCAGCAATATAAAGATTATACACCGCAGATTTGGCTACCGATCCAAAACCAAAACCAAGAAATCAGTGTTGTAAAAAGTGTCGGGCTGCACCCGTGGTACGGCAGTTCACCAAAGCAAGATTGTGAATGGAACTTTGAAAATTTTAATGAACAACCGAACAAAGACGGTCTTGTGCTTGGCTATAAGGGAACCAAACTCGCTCATTACCTTCATTACCAGTTCGTCAATGAAACCCAAGAGTTGCTAAAAGAAGCAGAAGAAGACGTCGGTGAACTACCAGATACAATAGCCTCTATCATTATGTTTGGGTTGGGGGTTGGCTATCAGCTCGAAAAGCTACTGGACGAACATACGGTAGAAAAACTATTTGTGTGTGAGCCAAACCCTGACTTCTTTTACGCATCCTTATTCGCCATAGATTGGCAAACAATTTTCGAAAAAATAGAAGCCAGTGACACGCGAATTTACCTAAACGTAGGTGATGACGGTACGCACTTATTTAACGACTTATTAAATCAGTTTCACTCCATTGGCCCCTACATTTTAAATAATACCTACTTCTATCAAAGCTACTACAACGCCTCACTTAATAGCGCCATAGCGCAGCTTAGAGAACAACTACAAGTGGTTATCTCTATGGGGGAGTACTTCGATCACGCCTACTATGGGATCGAGCATATGAAAGAAGGGTTCAGGCGCGATTACCCGGTATTAATGAATAACCCGTCGCAATACCTAAACTATAAGGATAAAGAAGTACCTGTGTTTATCATAGGGAATGGCCCGTCTTTAGATATGTCGATCGAAGCCATTAAAGAATGGCGCGAGCAAGTGATAGTTATTAGCTGCGGCACTGCCCTTCAAGCCTTGTATAAAAACGGTATCACGCCAGATTTCCATGCCGAAATAGAACAAAATCGCAGCACCTATGATTGGCCTGTGCTAATTGGTGATTTGGGCTATTTAAAAGAAATAACGCTTATTTCCTGTAACGGGATTCACCCAGATACCTGCGAACTATACAAAGATGTACTCGTTGCATTTAAAGAAGGTGAATCATCAACAGTTTCAGCCCTTAGCGTATTAGGTAAACAGCACTTTGAAGTGCTTCAGCAATCCTTCCCCACTGTTAGTAATTTCGTTACCAATATTATTAGCGTTCTGGGCTTTAACCATATTTACCTGATGGGAGTTGATTTAGGCTTTGTTGATGTAAACCATCATCACTCGAAGTCTTCTGGCTATTACCAAGAAGATGGCAAAGAAACCTACGACTACTCGACCGCTAATATCACCTCTCTCGTTGTTCCTGGTAATTTTAGGCCTAGGGTAAATACTAAGCATGAGTTTAAAGTATCACGGCAGATCATTGAGCAAGTCACCCACCGAAAGCCGAAGGAACAAACGTTCTACAATTGTAGCGACGGGGCGAGAATCAAAGGAACAACCCCACTTGAGATCGATAATCTACTCATCATGGCGAGCAATGGTGAGCGCGACCAAGCGTTAGCGAGTTTAAAAAACAAGGCGTTTTCAACCAAACACAGTACACACTTTATTGAAAAATACGAAAAGCAGTTTTCACATGATTTACTGCTTGAAGAAATGCAGCAGTTGCAGAACTTAGTCGAACAGGAAATTTCGGCACCTGAAGATATTAGTAACTTAATTAATAGTCAGAAGGAGTTGTTGTTTGACTCATATCAGTCGGGCCGCTCACTGCTGTTTTATTACATGTATGGGACTGTGAATTATGCGAATGCTGTGTTTACAAAACTTTCTAACTCAAACCCAGAAAACGTCTCTGCTAATGGCCTTGCAATAGAATCCATAAGTAAATGGCTAGTCACACTTAAAAATATTAAAATATTTCTTGCAAATAAATATAACTTACAAAACTATGATTCTTCCGCCTTTAATGTTCATATAAGAGAAGAGGCTTTTTTATCTGATAAAATAAAAAACCGCTCTATGTTACTTGTTTCTAAAAATGAAAAGTTTAGAAAATATGCGGCTTGGGTTTTAGAAAACTACTTTCCGTTTATTAAGGATATCAAGATAACGGATAAAATAACCAAGGCTATATCGGCAATACCGTTTGATTATGTTCTCTATCATGAATATGAAAAAGAACATTTAGTGAATGGGATCAGCTGCACGTTGTGCATCATTGACTCTAATGATGTTTCTATTATAGAACAAGCGCATGATATAAGTTACTTTACGATTCCAAAAATAAAAAGCTTAAGCGTGATCAACAACTTACCCTCCACAGTGTACATGGCAATCCGCGCCTGTGTAAGCATACAAAAGCCATCTTTTATCATACCTAAGCTAACAGCCTCGGATAGATCAATATTTAATGATAACCTTGTCTACACAATTCCTCAGGGCTACTTTTCTTACGACTACCAGCACTTTTTATGTATTTTTCACAATAAAAACGTTGAAGTTTTAGCTAATAACACTGGTACTAGAGGTCGAGTAATATTGGATAATATAAAAATGAAAAATATATTACTCAATGTCAAAACGCAAATAGAGCTTGAAAGCTTAATTGAGACTCAAAGAAGAGTATTAAATAACACTACCTCTCTAAACCAATAAATCGTATGACTAAAAATACGATTTCATTTCAAATGGTAAAATAAAAGAGCATAGCATGAAAAATATTCTTATTTATGGAACATCAAATAAGGCGCTCCGTGAGTTGCCGGCGATATTAATGTCATACACCTTAATAGGTTTTGTAGACAGCGACATCCAAAAACAACGTAGAAAACTATTTGGATTACCTATCTATCATTTCAATGACATACAGAATCTCGATTTTGAACTAATTATAATTTGTAGCGAATTTTCTTTAGAAATAGAACAAACTTTAAAGTCGTTGGGCATCACTAATTTTATAAATTCAGACGACATTTCCAATGTACAAGAAAATGCTGCGGAGATAGAAGATTATCGGCAGAAATTACGAGAAAAGGTAGTAAATATAATTCCGAAAATACCGCTTTCAACAAAACATATTGAAAATTGCCAAATGTTAACTGATCGGAAAAAGTTGCTTGAGCTTTTACCAAAAAATGGGATGGTCGCAGAACTTGGTGTCGCTGCGGGCTGCTTTTCTTCAGACATACTTAATTATAATAAGCCCAAGCAGTTGCACCTTATCGACATTTGGGGCTCCGATAGATATAACGAAGGTTTGTTAGATAATATTAAAAAGATATTTGTTCAAGAAATTTCGTCAAAAAAAGTACTTATACATCGAAAACTCTCTCATCACGCCGCTTTAGATTTCCCAGATGAATTTTTTGATTGGGTTTATATTGATACCACTCACAGCTATGCACAAACAAAATTAGAACTCGAACTGTACGCTCCAAAAATAAAGTCTGGAGGGATCATAGCTGGACATGATTACATTATGGGAAACTGGGGGAAATCCTTTAAATATGGCGTGATTGAGGCAGTTCATGAGTTTTGCGCTACACATAATTACGAATTTAAATATCTGACTATGGACTTGTCAGAGAACCAGAGTTTTGCCATAAAAAAAATAGGGAAGTAGCTAAATGTTTTCTACTTTGATTCTTCTAATATATTCACTAGAGTTTTAACAATGTAGTTTTGCTGTTCGTCTTCTAGTCCTACCCATAAAGGGAGACGAATAAGTTGCTTAGAACGAGAATTAGTAACAGACATATCGGTTGCAACTCGTCCAAATTTTTTACCCGCAGGAGATGAGTGTAAAGGAACGTAATGGAACACTGCATTAATTCCACGCTCAAACAAAGCCTTAAGCACATAATTCCGTTCAAATTGCTCAGCTAGAACTACATAATACATATGGGCATTGTGTTGGCAATAATCTGGAATAGTGGGACGAATGATTAATTTATTTATTTCAGCAGCCCTAAGAAGTGCATGATATTTCAGCCAGCTCTCCATTCTACTGTCTTGGATGAATTTAGAATTTTCTAATTGAGCCCACAAAAACGCAGCAGTTAGTTCGCCGGGTAAAAATGAAGACCCTTTCTCGCGCCACGTATATTTATCAACCTCTCCGCGAAAAAAGCGACTTCTATCCGTTCCTTTCTCTCTAATCATTTCTGCCATTAACAAAAGTTCATCTTGATTAATTAAAAGCGCTCCCCCTTCTCCAGATATCAAATTTTTAGTTTCATGAAAACTATAGGCTCCTAATGTGCCTATCGTTCCAAGCGCTTGGCCTTTATACGTCGATGATATGCCTTGCGCCGCATCTTCAACGACAGCTATTCCGTATTTTTTCGCAATATCGTTAATTACATCCATGTTGCAACTCACCCCAGCGTAATGCACAGGGACAATAGCTTTTGTTTTAGCGGTAATAGCACTCTCGAGCAATTTTTCGTTCAAATTCAAAGTATCAGGGCGAATATCAACAAAAACAGGGATCGCCCCCCTAATAACAAATGCATTGGCTGTTGAAACAAAAGTATATGAAGGCATAATCACCTCATCACCTGAGCTAATGCCAAGCAGCAATGCCGACATTTCTAAAGCAGCGGTACACGAGTGAGTGAGTAAAGCGCTTTTACAGCCCGTATATTCTTCGAGCCAAAGATGGCATTTATCTGTAAATGGACCATCACCTGCTAACTTACAGTTAGCATGACTTTCAGCAATATAGGCCAGCTCTTTACCGGTCATGTATGGTTTATTGAAAGGAATCATGAAGAAACCTCCTGCGCTAAACCAAATCCTGTTCGACCGTAATCATTACCGTTGTACAACATATAACGCTGGCCCTTGTGTTGAAAAACATATGGGTATGCAACCATCTCCGAATCCCATCCATCATTTGACACCTCCAACACCGGACCTTTAGCTCGGTCCCAGTGGATCCCATCATATGACTGCGCATAACCAATTCGATAACTTAAATCGACACTACGATAAGAAAACCACATTTTCCATATTCCTTTATCGAATATTACTGAAGGACGAGATATCGCTATTTCATTTTGATCTAAATAGTCAATCGCAATAACTCCCTGCCTATCCCAATTAATTCCATCCTTAGATTCAGCATATTTAATATGATATCGATGCTCAGGCTTGCCATTGGATTGCATAAACCATTCTGTACAGGATAAATACCACATTCTCCACTTATTAGCGTTTTTCAATACACAACAACTCGCGCAAAAGTGCGGTTCAAAAGGTGTTCTATCTACAATTGGGCCGGGCGAATAACGTTTAAAACCTTCTTTATTAGAGTTAATAGACAAACCGATAGAGTTACGAAATGGAACGCTAGAGCATAAATTCCAACCAATATAATAAAAGTACTTATTCCCCTCATGATGGGTAATCCAACTCCCCATAGCCCCACTATCATCAAACTCTCCGAGTGCACCTGGAGACAAAACGATCGTTGAAGGTTGTTCAATAATGGCATTAGGGGAATTGATATTCATCACAACACTAGTTGTAACACTTCTATGTTTAGCGTCTCTGGTACTGAAATAGATTCTAAATAAATCCCCTTCAATAAGTTCAGCAATCGGTACCGAGGCATGGGTAGTAGCCCAATCATATTCAGAACTTGGAGTGTAAACTCTGCCTATTTTAAGCCATTCATTAGCAGATTTCATATGCTTCGAATTGCAGAACTTTTTGCTTTAGACGGAACACCTCTTGACCCTTTGTATACACTTTGCGCCTCAGTACTATTCAACAACAGAACGCCGGCGCCGATTATACTCCGAGCACCTACCGTAATATGGTCTCTCAAGGTGGCATTGACACCAATAAAACACTGCTCTTCGATCTTAACTCCACCTGACACAACTATTTGAGACGCTAAGAAACAATGACGATCAATCGTCGAGTGATGACCAATATGATTACCACTCCAAAGCGTCACATTATCTTCAATTTTAACAAACGGTTGAATAGTGTTGTCTTCCAAAATGAAACAATTTCTACCTATACATCCATCATTCAAAACAGTCGCGTGAGAACTGACATAACTGACTAATTCATAGCCCCTAGCAAGTGCCTCTTCAAACTTATTTTTTCTAATTTGATTTAGTTTCGAATAGCTAAGCGCGATAAATAAAGAATATTTTGAAGTGGGATATTTAGTTTCCAATGTTTCAAAAGGAACTACAGGCAATGAACAAAATGTGTCTTCTTCAAGAAACTGTTCATCAACAGTAAAAGCAGCAATCTCATAATTAGAATCATTTGTAAAATAATAATGTGCTAGCTGCGCTATCTCACCTGTGCCAAAAATTATAAGGTTTTTCTTCATGTTACTTCCTCACAATTATTGTAAATTCATACAGCTCATAGTCATGCAGTAGAGCAACATTTCGAGAGTAGTTATTTTTACAATATTCGAAAAAAAAGCACGGATTGGCATAGTACAAGTGTGCTTTCATTTTAGGTGCATCCGAAAACGTAGTTAAGCAATTAAATGCAAACCCTTTTTTGCTATATTGGTTAATATTATCCAAGGTTGTAATGATATGCTCTCGCCACTTAGCACTAGAATTTGTTTGCCTAACATTAAAAATACCGCTGGCAACCGTAAAATCGACATTTTCAAGAAGAGCTGAAGATTCAATAAATTTGGCAGTTGCTGGATCCCCGTGTAGTTTCCTAGCAGAGTTCAACATATTAGAAGAAATATCATAGCCGTAATATTTAACCCCCTTGAAGTTCTCTTTTAGATAAGTATTTAATGCTCCATAACCACAACCTAAATCAGCAATAGAGAAAGCGGTTTGCCCAGACATTAACTTTGAGAGTTGTTCAAACCTCAGAAGTTGACTTTCAGAACCATTCCAATCTACACCTAATGGTGACTCACCATGCAAAGCTATCTTTTCATCATAATAGGTGACGATCTCATTTAGCTCTTTCTTAATAACTGACGCTATTTTATCCTGACCAACATCGACTGAGTCGTTAGTTTTTCTCATTATTTCTTTATCCACAAGCCTTCTCCCCACGCAGGAAAACAGCGATCGTCTTCATAAAGTTCATGATATATTGTGAAGTGTCGGAAAAACCCCCTATCAGTCAGTAGTGCTTCAATCTCATGCTCTAACGCACCACCTTTATAATTTTCAATTAGATTAACTTCACAAATTACCGCATTTACCTGCTCCAATAGAAGTGTCGCACCTTCTAGAGCCATTAGCTCAGCACCTTGAATATCAAGACAGAGCAGACTGTTGTTCAGTTCAATTGCTAAATCGTTAGCCAGTTCATCCAATGTTGATGTTTCAACCTGAACTTTTCTACTTGAATTAAAAACAGGCACTATTTCACCGAGTCGTTTCAACTCGAGCAAGCTCGAAGATTCTACGCTTCCTTTTTCAGTCTGATGAATAGTGAATTCAGCAACGCCTTTAACATTACTAATCGCTCTATGTATAATGCTAACCTGTGGCACATTTTCAAAATCCACACGGAGTCTAGCGACCAAATCTGGGTTTGCCTCAATAAGGCATACCCTATTAAATCCGTATTTCAAATAAAAAGGGACCTCCTCTCCAGTGTGTGCTCCAACATGGATTACAACTTTGGCTTTACTGTCTGAAAAATTTTTAGGCAAACCTACAGTCAACTGTTGCAACATCAAAGTAACTGACTGCTCATGATCATCCGGCAATATTACTGAATTCATCTAGGGCGTACCTACATTTACTGAAATTGGCTTACCATAACCGTCTTTTTTGAGATCAGAATCAATGATGATTGGCATGATTATCCAACGGCCGTCATCTTTAGACCAATCTAGCTCACACTCAGGATCGATTGCTTCAACACCATGCTTTATCCCAGGAGACATAACGATTAAATCCCCCTTATTTGTCATACCATCTAAATAGACTTTGCCAGTTTCACTTGTATTTATATATAAACCGCCTGAGCGATAATCTTTATTAGGGACACTTGCTTGAATAATTGTTTGAATCTTGGCATAAGGACTAACAGGATCAATATGCTCTTTCTGCCCCCCCCCCCCTCGAGGGTATTGATGTACTAATACCCTTGCAATTGGACCTGTGGACGGTATGTTATTCAAAAAATCCATATCAATGTTATTAGAATCGACCAACACAGATTTCATATTGAAGATATTTGAGAAAAAATTAAATAAGCTGTGGTTGCCATTCCACCGATGAAAATAATAAGCGTGTTGAATAGATTGCACATGAGCCTTAGGATAATTATTGTGCAGTCTATGGTAATCTGGACAATCATCGACGCATGGGTACCAAGCTGGCTCAATTTCGTTTGAAAATTCGAGACAAATTTGTTTAATTTTGTCAATTTCTCGAACACTGTAATAACCTTTTACAATGTATATATTTTCATTAATATCTTTGATGAATTGCGCTGAATTGACCAAGTTATTAAATTCTGGCTTATTCACCAGATGTATTTTTATCATACTACACCCCCTCTTAAACCTAGAGGTTTTGTCACATTATTTTTTGATAAGTAATTTGAAGAGGTTGGTCCACAATTAAATAACAAGTCTAAAATCGAGACCTCTGAGACAAACGCTCCCCAGAGCTGGGGATAACTAATATAACCACTATAGTCAAACCAAGTCACCGATATATTGCTTGCTTGAAATAATTCAGTATCCATATAGTTTTTAGCTGACGGGCCAGAGATATATTCGTTCGCACCGCTTTGTTGGCAAATACTCACTAAGCGCTCAGATTTTCCCTCTACCAATTGATAATCCATTGAATGCGTGATTTTTGTATTAATATTAAGATACTGACATACTTTCGCCAAGAAGCTAAAGTTCATGTGTGATAAAGAGGTGTAGGTGTTATCACAATACAAGGGCGACAATAATTCTAAAACCTCATCGAAATACTGCGAGCTCTTATAAAATTGTTGAAGTGTTTTGAAATGAGTTTGTTGCCAGTCATGTCCATCGAGCAAAGTATCTTTTATCTTTTGCTCAAATTTCCCCTTCACTTGCACTGGGACGGTAAGCCATTTTACTCCTTGCGAGGTTTTTATTTTATTTCGATTACGCCAATCGCGCCGAGTATATTGCATGTCATCATATAATATAAACTCATCAACGGAATTAATTAAATCGAAATATCCTCTCCAAGGAATATAGTTTGATTGTGAAATAGCCACTTTTTTCATCTCTAATATATATCCATTTAGTTGATCCACTCTGATAGCGATTCTAACAAGCGTTGTTCGCCAAAGTACTTACGGACCAGTTTCATATTTTGACACTTAACGTCATTGTCTAAAGGAGAAATATCGATATGAGCACTATTATAAACTTGAATACCAAACCCTGAGAAATATTGATGAATGTTAGAGCATTCATTAATAAATACTTTTTTACCCATACCTACTAAATAAAGAGAGTTACTAAATCCCTGTTGTCTTTTGGCATCAAAAATAGCGTAATCCATAGTCGCTAAAAACTTCTGGTATTCATTAAAGTCCCAAAAATCCATTAATGGTACAAATCGGCTGCCAAATATTTTTTTACCAATTCTAGAGACCTCTTCCGCGTTAGTTCTGCTACCATAAGAAAGAGGACAAAATACTTTAATTTTATTATTATTAAGTTGCGCTAAAGATTCGAATACTTGCTTATGGTTATTATTTATAGCAGCTGAATTTCCAACTTGAACATTTATAAATTGTGTTGAGTTTCCTTCGATTTCCACATCATAAAAAACGTTACTCAGATAGCTAATACAATTAACATGTTGCCCGCTTGCATTGTAATTCTGCCTTACATATTCTACGTCACCAGTATTAGCAGTAACCAAAAAACCTACACCTTGAATGACGGCTTTACGCGCTTCACTATGTTTCGCAGGGAAATAAAAATCCCCTCCCCACAATACCCAATAACATTTACCTAATATCTCTTTGTTTTTAACTAGCAAAGCATCAACTTTGTCTCTCCAAAGCCCATGTAAAATGACTTTTTTACTTTGATATATATAACTTTCAAGTAATTGGATATCGTTGTCAGTATGTAGAAACTCGGCTTCATGTGTAGGTGTAAGTCCGAATAAATACTTCTCACTAGTCACAAAAACAAACTTATGATCATCCACATTAAAACGAGCTCTAATAAAATCGATAAAAGGAACCATAAATTTATCAAGGACCATTATGTGCAGAACCATCAGATAAATAGTATCCAATCTAAGTTACTACCGCAGTAAATAGAAAGATTCAAAATAGATAATTCCTACTAGTATTAAAAGCGCTATTTTCGACAAAAATAAACCAATTCATTGTCAAACATACCATATTTATAAAGCTCTCCATCTGAAAATTTTTTCACGAAAGAATCTTCGACTACTTTAAATCCTTCGTTTTCCAACTTACTTTTGTAGTCTCTGCCGTACCACCGAACATGATCATGCTGACCAAAAGCTTTGGTTCTTCCTTCGGGTGTATTGATGGAGAAGTCTTCATAAGTTGTTTCTAATCTGTAGTCGATTGGGACCTGAAGAATTGCGCAACCACTGGTCTTCAAAACTCTACGAAGCTCTCGCATTGCTAAGCCGTCGTCTGGAATGTGTTCAAGCACATGATTACACATTATGAAATCGAAGAAGTTATCTTCAAATGGAATATTAGTGATGTCTGCATGACTTACAACTTTGCCTTTAAGTTTATCAAATTTCTCTTCGTCAAGATCACATGGAAAATACTCAACATATTGTAAGTCGGAGAAACGCTCGTAGAATATTTTCTCTGGAGCAAAGTGAAGTAATTTTTTAGGAGCATCACCATCAAAAATAGTAGTTTTTTCGTTCATATATAGCCATAACAGCCTATGACGTTCTAAAGACCCACAATTACCACATTGAGCGTTTTCTCTTTTGTTTAAGCCAAAAGGATTAAATATTTGAAAACTAGCGCAACATATTGGGCAAAAAACACCACTAAAGTCATCTTTCATCTAAGCTCCTTACTAGTTAAGTACTTGCTTAATTCTTAACACTCAAATACCAATAACCTACTTAGAACTCGATAACCTTATCTAAGAGTGTTGAAGATATTACAGACAATTCATCTTTCATCGACTTTTGATGTTTGTCAGTTGCCAGTATTAGGGCATCAACATTTTCTAATTCATTTCTTGTTATCGCCTGAATTGGTAAAATGTTTACACCTAAAAGTAGGCTATCGTTAAATATTGTCTTTGAGTCAATTATTTTAGTGATACTCATTCGTTGATTTAAATGCAGTATTAATAATTTTGCATAATCATTAGCGCCCCAAATCATAACGTCTTTAACACCATTTTTTTTACAAAATAGTTCTATCTTGCGTAATCGCTTTTTTAGTCGAAAGACCTGACTTATAAACGTAAATAATAGCTTAAGCGTTGAATATGGTTTGGCTAGCAATAGTCTCAGACATAGTTGGTTAAAAAAAACAGGTAGAATCCCAGACGATAATGTTGCCTTTCTCAAAACAACTCGGCGGAAAAAATAAAGAGCAGATTCACTGCCAAAGTATTGGTGCATTTGGCTATAAAACCAAAGTGAATACTTCCAACCTAAACAATCCGCTACACTATCGTCAGAATCCTTACAACGAATAGTTAACGATTGGTCAATAAATCGAAAGCTTCGGGTTAATACGCCTACCTTCATCGCAAAATCCCAATCTTGATGGCCCGAAAACCTTTCATCGAATAGACAAAGTCTAGCTAATTTAACTGGAACGCAGATGGTACTAGATTGGATACCACCAACATTGTTGATGACAAAGGAATAATGTGCCACTGACTGAGTTTTTCTTTTAGGCGTTTTAGGTAAAGCTTCAGCCAAGATCCCATTGCTACTATTACGGTATTGATGATGTATTAAAAAATACTCGTCGCTGATTTTCGTTTTTATGCAATTGAATACCAACTCAAGTTTATTAGGTAACCAATAATCATCTGAATCTAAAAAACAAATATATTGCCCACTAGCGGCATGAATACCCGTATTTCTAGCTGCTGCGCCGTTTTTATTGATTTTATGTCGCAACAACTTAAATCTTGTGTCTTCGAAGCTATCCACTAGGTGTTGAATTTGCGCAGCTATTGCCGGAGTCGAACCATCATCAATAATCAACACTTCATAATTTTGCATAGTTTGAGATAACACAGATTCAAGCGCACTTCTTAAGGCTTTTTCACGATTAAAAACAGGTATGATTATGCTAAATAACAACATTTTATTTAATGGCAACAGCTATTGTAAAACATCCATCTGTTCCGGCTACTACACTTCCTGCTACGGGATCATGTTGAGCATACAGTTGTATTTGCTGAAACCCAGCGTTTTGTAACAAATCAGTTAATTCGTCGTTGGTATAATGCTTTAAGTGGTATTCAAATTTATCAGGATCAAAGGGCATCACGTCTTGATTAGGCGTAGAGCAAATTAAATGACCACCTGGCTTTAACACTTTAAAAAATATCTCCAGTAGTTGCTGATCAAAATTCACATGCTCTATGGTTTCAAACGACACTACGGCATCTTGCGAATTAGCGCTAATGTCTAATAACTTTGCGTCTTGACATATAAACTGGGTATGGTCATTACTAAAATGCTGTTTGGCGTGAGCTATTGCGGCTTGTTCAATGTCTACGCCTGTTAGTCGTGCTTTGGTTTTATTGGCTAACAACAAAGTGCCATAACCAATGCCACAAGCTAAATCCAATATTTTGTTTTGCCGTGTTAGTTTCCCAATTTGTTGGCAAGCAAACTCGTAACGATTTAAATGGTCGGGACGTATTTGATCATATTGGGTGGAAATTTGCCTTTCACCTCGGTTCATGGTTTTTTTGGCAATTGCGTTCACAACTGGGCCATCGCTGGTAACTTGCAACTCACAAAAACCTGCCCGCTCTAGCAGTAAAGTTAAACGAGCAGCGTTGTAGCCAGATTTATACACATTTTGTAAACTTGGCTGATAAATGTCGTCTCTAGGGTTAGCATTTTCTTGGCCTCCCCATAATCCTGCGAAGGCAATACGTGCATTTGATTCAGCATTTAACAGTTGATTATTATCCCAACTAGCTTTTTGCCATAACTCTATAAAATAATCGGTATTAGGCACCTTTAGTAAAATACTGCCGCCAATACTCAACGCATCAAACCAAGTCAACATGGCTAAATCGGCTTCCATACTGCTCAAGTAAGGCAATACGTTATTCACTTCTAAGCAATCAATAGTATTTTTGTCGCTAAATTGTTCCCACGCGTTGGCTAACAGTGTTTGGCTGTTTTCAGTTTGTAACCAATATTGCAGCTCATCTCGCACTAGCTGGTAATTTTTCACTCTAGGTTCTCCGACTCTTGCGAATTGTTTTCTGTTGTTGCTTTGTACTCGGCACGAGTCGCTAGTTTATACTCAAGCAATTCTGGCTCTAGAAAACTAAATTGTTTTAACTTTGCAGCATCAAAACGTTTGTCTATAACCTTAAATTGGCGATAGCAGATTGCAGCTAACAATTTATTAATTTGATTGAGGTGTTTTTTAAGCAAACATTCGCCCTCTATTTTCACTGGCTTGCCTAATAGTGCCGCTTCGTACAAAACAGAGGTGTTTATGCCATGCACTAGTTTTGATGACATGATTAAACTGCGGCTATCATCTTCTGAAAAAACGCCATGTTTTAAGCTATATGAGGACTTCATCCGGTCTTTGGGATGCGCCTTAAAAATAATTTTTTCACTCGAATATTTATCTTCAATAAAATCAATAAACGCCTGCATGCCTGAAGTAAAACGAGAGTGATTAAGAATATTCGTATCATTAGGAACTTGTAAGGGCACAAAAATATAATCTGAATCGGCATAAGGTGCGACAGCTAAATCAAACGAACTACGAACCATTTCAAGTGCCGTAAACTGCTCAGAGCCAACCCAGCTTAAATCATCTATTTGCAATTGGCTTTGGTTATTCACGCCTTTTTTATCCAAATAAAAAAACTGATGCTGCGGGAAAAACCCACATTCTGCAAAAGTGAGTTTTTGGGATAACTTTTTCGCTTGGGATAAAACCGGGACAAAGGCTGGCAAAGAGCCGTTCCAAACTATTATTCCTTTGGCATTTCTTAAGTATTCATCAGTTAATTTCTCTAGAGGATGAAACATGTCCACTCTGAAACCCTTTAGGTTCAAAAATTTGAAAAAATTGACTAAATATTTAGGAATATTGATATCACTGTATAAGTCCACATAAACAATGTAATCCTGCGCGCTCCCCAAAGTTCTCAAAGCCTTAGGTGCACATTGCATCACATCTAAGAAAACGCTATTCCCTTCACATCTAGACACCAACCTACTGACCATTTCTAGCTGAAAAGAGCCTGTACCTAATAGAATATGTGATGCATTGATAAGGCTTATACCGTCATCAATTCGTTGCTCAATATCAACAGCTAATGTCATCTTTTCTGGCACAAGAATATATTCCGGCAGCCTTATCTTCATTTCAATAAGTTGGCGCAATAACTCATCCACATAAGCCCCGCCGCCAACTAGGATGTAATGATAATGATTTAGGTCTGCTAAATCACATTGCGTTCTTTTAGCCGCCGCTTCAAGGGCGCTTGCTTTATTTAACATACTGACTATTCTGACTCAAAATACGACAGAACATTACCCACCGCATCATCCATATTGTAATACTTATAATCAGCTAATCGCCCAGCACTGATAATGTTTTTAAAATATGCCAAGCGCTTTTTATATTGATCAAATTTTTGTTGATTATCCTGATTAAAAATCGGGTAATAAGGCACGTTTTTTGTGGGATCATTCCGGTCATAATATTGGGGGTATTCTTTTACAATCACAGTTTGATCTGATCCTTGTTTAAGAATATGTTTAAACTCGGTGATCCGCGTATAAGCGTGTTCGTTGGGGTAATTGACTGTGGTATTAGGTTGAAACTCTGGTGTATCCAAGGTTTGAAAATCAAACTGTAGTGATCTGTAGGGTAATTCGCCATCAGAGTAGTCAAATAATTGATCTAACATGCCAGTAAAAACCAATTTACCATTGAATTCTTGCCCCTTAAATTCCACTGATTTAGTTGCATCAATTAAGCGAATTAAACTAGTTGCGTCGGTATTTAGTCGCACCTCTATATTGTCATGATTTAATATATTGGCGATAAGCTGAGTATAACCCTGACTAGGAATAGCTTGATATTTATCATGAAAATAGCGGTCATCTCGGGAGATGACAATCGGTACTCTGGCAGTGACCTCAGGTGAAATATCTTCAGGTGAACAACCCCATTGCTTAGTCGTATAATTTACAAAAAATTTTTCATAAACTAATTCTGCTAGTTGTTGCAGTGTCGTATAGGGGCTTTTTCTTAGCTCTAGAATGGGTACTTTGCCCCCAGCCCCATAATGTTCAATTAACAAGCTTTCGATTTCCTGAGCTTGAACATTTGGAAAGAGTTGATGCAAAGTATTCAAATTAAACGGGATGGGCACCAATTTACCATCAATAGAGCCCAATACTTTATGCTCGTATGGCGTCCATTTGGCAAACTGACTCAGATATTGCCACACATGCTCTTTATTGGTGTGAAACAAATGAGGCCCATAATGATGTACAGTAATACCCGAGTCATCGGTGTAGTCATAACAATTACCGGCAATATGAGGTCGCTGTTCTAACACTAAAACCTTTTTATTTTGCTGGCTGGCAAAACGTTCGGCCATTACCGCACCAGAAAAACCAGCGCCAACAACTATGACATCAAAATCAGACATTTAAGCAGCTTCACTTAACAGCAGTTTTAGTTGCTCAGCATCATGTCTACTTTCAAACACTGCGCGATGTTTGTCATTAAAAAAACAATCTTTTTTAGAGGCTAGTTCTATGTATTTAATAAAGAGCTCGTTCGCTCCTCTGGTCAGAAAATATAATGCTGCAGCAAATCTATGATGAGCAATACCTGCATCGATGATTGTTTGACTAACACCAAACTGCGCAGCTTGTTGGCAGGCTAATTCAATATCCATCAATGATTGTTCGCGTCTGGCATAAGAACGGCTGGTTTGCTGGCCAAAACTGTTTTCATGGATCCGATAACGGCCTAACACTTCTGGGATAAAATCAACATTTGCTGATAAATAACCAGCGTTATTAATATAAAAAGCATAATCAAAAATAATTTTACAATCGGGCGAAACTGTAGTGATAAGGTTTGAATGATTTTTAAACATCACGCTACTGGCTTGCATGTAGGTGCCGTATTTAATCATATGCTCAATTGTTGAACGTGCTGGAATATATGACCAATTATAAAACTCTTTCGAATATAGTTTAATTGTTCTGTCTGTAACCGAATCAAACATATCGGATTCGTGATAGACCATATGACAATCGTTGTGTGTATCTAAATAATCCACTTGGCGCTGTAATTTAGAAGGCAACGCAATATCATCTCCATCTATATAGGCAATATATTTGCCTTTAGCCGCTGCAAGCAAGGTGCGCATGTTAGCCGCTAAGCCTTGGTTTTCAGGCTTGTATATAGCGTTTAGTTTGTTTGGAAACAATGTTTCAAGGGTTGCTATAAGCGCCGGAGTCTTGTCTGTAGATGCGTCGTCACAAACAATGACTTCAAAATCAAAATCGGTCTCTTGTTCAAGCACTGACAGTAAACATTCAGCAATAAAACTTTGCAAATTATATGCAGGAACAAGAACTGAAAGTTTCATACAGGCTATACCTTAAACGTCTATTCACTAAATTAGTTTTTAATATTTATACTTATCTTATCGGCCTTTTTAAGCGAAACTTAACTAAGCAGTACTGCCCGCATCCACCGTCATCACAGCCCCGGTGATGGCGCTAGCTTTTTCACTTAACAAGAAGCTCACCATAGCAGCAGCGTCTTCTACACTGGCTAGTTTGCCTAATGGGCTTCTGCGTTGTATCGAAGCAAGCTTCTCACCCTGTAAATCGCCGGTCATGTCAGTTTGCATATAACCGGGTGCCACACAATTCACGGTAATGCCTGCTTTTCCCACTTCTCTGGCGAGCGATTTACTAAAACCCTCTAACGCGGCTTTACTAGCAGCATAAACACTCAAACCATTGAAGCCCGTTTTGGCGATGATCGAAGATATGTTTACAATGCGGCCTTTTTTATTTAGCAGCATAGAGCGTAGCAAGTACTTACTTAACAACATGGGAGACTGCACATTCAACCGCATTAAACTGTCAATTTCCCCATTTGGCATAGTGGCCAATACGCCATCATGCCCCGCCGCCGCATTGTTTACCAAACCGTATGGACGACCAAACTCTTTCACTATGCTTTTACACACTGCAGGTATAGCGTCCAGTTCTGCCAAGTCGGCCTGGATAAAGTGGCAAAGCTCAGGAAATGAGGCTACTAAATCTTGCAGTTCAGTACTATACGTGCGAGCGACGGCAACCACTGCCATTCCAGAGTTAAGAATATCTCGGCAAATGGCTAAGCCTAGTCCCCTGCTCGCCCCTGTTACCACAACGTAGTTAGACATGATCATCGCTCCTGTTTAGTTTGCCTGTTGGGCTCATCACTAAACTGTCAATTTTGCGCAATTTTACAGGAATTTCAAAGCGTTGCAGAAATAATTTGCACTGAGAGCGAATAGTTTGGCTGATATTCACCCACTCAAGATTAGGTTCAATAACGATATCAGCCACCACAAGATTACCTAGCACGCTATTGGGCTGCCCATACACTTTTGCCTGAGACACACCTTCAACCGACAAAATGACTGATTCGACTTTTTCTGGCGGTACTTTATTTCCACCCACATTGATAACCCCGCTTGCCCGGCCAAGAAAGATCACTCTATCCCCCTCTAAGCGCACGATGTCCTGCGTATCAAGATACCCTTTGTCATCGATAAGTGTATCAAGTTGCGCATCTAGCTCATGCTTGGGTTTTATGCGTAAGTGTTGTTTTTCATCTACGGCTAACTGTGCGTTGCTTACACCTTGCTGTAACCAACTAGCAGGAAATCCGGCTAATTGATCTTTTACTACAAACCCAACTCCCGCTTCAGTAGAGGCGTATATATGAGCAATGCTGGCGGTGGGATGTAACTTAGCTAATTTGTCTAATAGGGGTTGATCAACAATTTCGCCACCAAGCGTAATGCGTTGCAAAGGTACATTGTGTAAGTGGTTACTCATCAGCATTTGCCGCCACATACTCGGCGTAGCCGAAATAGCATTAACGTTAGTGTTGACCCAGCATTGTATTTTTAACAGCAAATCATCGCTATCGTCATCTACCAGTGTCGCGCCACTGATAAGCACTTGCAGCAAAACCTGCAAACCAGCATATCTGTATGCTTGATAGAGGTTTGCCCAACATAAGTCCCCAAGCGTGAGCGATGCCTTACTGTTACGGGTAAGTGAAGCCAGCGTATGGGCAAACCACTTAGGTTTGCCCGTAGTACCTGATGTGGCTAAATACCATTGCGTCACTACATTTGAGCATTGGCTATCTGTTGTCACCCGCCCGCTTAGTCGCTCTTGCTTTTGGTCTTCATCAATAGAGCTTTGAACTACAGACTCAGTATTTGGGCTTTTCGTTGCAGAAGCATCTGCTAGATCGATAGTAATACGCGTGATACTTGCATCAAGGTCTTTAGCCAACACGGCTGAGCTTAAATAGAGGCGACTGCAGTGACCATCAAAAGCCAGCATGCCTACAACGAAAGAAGCTGCGTTGGTGTAAATCAATGCTGCAGGTTGTTTGCTAAGGTGTGAATAGGTTTGGCGATACGCGTTCGCGTAGACCATCAATTGGTGAACAGTATAGGTTTCAACTGCGCCAACGATATTGGCGTTCGCACCATGCTCGCCGAGCAGTCCAACAAGATTATTCATTACTGACTCTGTTGCTCTAACCCTTTAGCATATACGGCAACAAACTCAGCAAATGTAGCAGGATATACCGTTATCGCTAACTCCGTGAAAGGATCAATACCTAGTTCTTCTTCCAACTGAGCAACCAACATCGCATACCCCAAAGAATCAAGCCCTGATTGAAGCAATAAGGTATCAGATTTAATTGGTTCGATTAGCTGACAGTCGCTTAGCTCGGCAACATCATGCATCGCCCGTTTAACGGTTTGTTCTATATTCACACTGTTTCCTTGCTCAAAAATGTCACTTGCTGACACCCTCTTTGAATGGGTTTTGGTAATTTGGCTAGCACCTTTTCTCTGTGCGCTTGCCACTTTCGCATTGCATAATAAAAAAAATGAATTTTGTATTCTGATACAGCGGTTTGGTCTGTGCGGTGACGCAGACCACCCGCTTCAATTTTTATTCGTTCGTAATCAAATAGCTTATGCAGTTTTAAAGCCGATGTGTTAAAGGACAATACTTGGGCTTCTAGCGCTTCACAACCTACGTGTTGCAATGCGTATTCTAGTGCAGCCCATTCGAGAATAAGCCCACTACCAGGCGCACAATTCACCTCACCTAAGTAGCACCCCCACTGCATTGTAGCCTGCTGAGTATCACTAAAATTTAGCACACCAACCGGGCGTAAGTGCTGGCGGTAAATCCAGCATTCACGGTTGACATCTTGCAACAAAGCCTCGAACCAATGCTCATGCTCATCCCAAGTGATTAGCTTGTCGTAGTGCATATTTTCTCGCACTCTATCGCTATTTCGCCACTGCCAAACAGTCAATAAATGCGATGCATCAATAGGTATAAAATCATGTTCTACGGCAACTCTATTCATCGATGCTTGCCTCAGGGGAGTGATTGGGTGATTCCGGATAAAGCGCAGTGTAAATATGCTCCAATCCGTTTTGCTGACGAACATCTTTTGCTTTGCTATGCATGTTTTGAAGTTGCTCTGGTTGGTGCCACAGCGCCAATGTTTTTTGCAGTAACTGTTCAAGAAGCTGCTCTTTTGCTTCCCTAACAGCGTCCTTTTGCGGTTGTCGCAACTGAGCAAGAGCAAGAGCAATAGCATGACTAACATAGCACCACCCTTGCGTACTTGCTTGCTCACTCGCAAACAACTGATTCTCAGCCGAAACCACCAATATTGATGGCGCAGCACAATGCAGTAACTCAAACTGACTCCCACCCGCCGCAGAAACAGCCAAACGCCCCTGCTGGTAAACTTCGGCCATCTTGTGGCAGTCATGAATATGCTCAATCGAGAGACGGCTAACGTTTAAAAACCTTTCTAGCTCATCTAATTGTTGATAACCACTCCCGGTGATTACAGTAATTGGCAACCGAATAGCCGAAGCCTCAAAGTGCTGCAACAAAGGTAATGTGAGTTCACTGGGGTCACTGCCGCCGAAAGTTATAATTAACCTCGTTCGCATTTCAAACGGTATCTCTGTGACTTGATAAAACTCTCGTCGCAATACGCGATACTTAGCCCCAGTGCAATGCAGCGCATTGGGCAAAAGCCTATCATAGGCCAAGCTATCCGCTCCATTTGCCCAATTAATAACCATAGCCAATTTGCTATCTTGGCGCTTTGCATCCAAAAGCTGACCATCATCAAACATCGCAAGTCTACACCCCTTCAAATCCAGAAATCTTCGATAATCAAAATCGAATTGATAACCGTCTAGAATAAGCCAATTTGCTTGCTCATCACTACATAGTTGCTTTAATTCCTGTTGTTCGTTCGCCGCGGTGCGACTTGAAAGTAAGTATATTTCCCCTACCCAATCATCACGCTTTTGGCAATGCTCTAAACTCGTATTACTAAGAGCGAATATCACTCGTACTTGGCATTTAACTAGCCCTTGCGCTAACGCGAGACAGCGCATAAGGTGCCCTAAGCCAATATCAACACTCGCTTCGACTCGAATAACAACACATCGCATAGGGTTAGGAATAATCGACATGAGTCCAATTTAACGCTGTTCCTTTGGGGATATCTTGCTTAGCGTGCTTACCCTGCACCGCTTGCCAGTACTTAGGGGCTAGGCCAAATGCGGGGCGAACCACTCGAAGGTTTTGCTCAGTGAATAACTCTCCGGCTTGTATATTTTCGCAGGCATAAATTGAGCGCCTATACTGCTTTGACTCTTGCTCAACGTCACTCCCTCCGTACTTGACCTCACCAAGCGCTTGCCATGCCCGTTCGGTTTCATCCACCAGCATTTTAAACTCAGCAGGCTCTAAGGAAAAGGCTGCATCAACCCCACCGGCTTGCCTATCCAGCACGAAGTGTTTTTCGATAACATTCGCACCTAATGCTACCGATGCGACCGATACACCAACCCCAGCAGTGTGATCAGACAACCCCACTTGACAATTAAATGCTTCACGAAGATGAGGAAGAGTGAATAAATTTGTATTTGAAGGTTGCGCCGGATAAGTGCTCGTACATTTAAGTAAAATAATGTCTTGGCAACCCGCAGATTTAGCTGTATTTACAGCTAACTCAATTTCGCTCAAGGATGCCATCCCTGTAGACATAATCAGGGGTTTACCCATCGATGCGGCTTTAGTTATCAGCGGAATATCTGTCAACTCAAACGACGCTATTTTGTAGCAAGGCACGTCTAATTCAGCGAGAAAATCAACAGCCGAGGCATCAAAAGGCGAGCTAAATGCCAGCATGCCTTGCGCCTTTGCTCGTTCGAATAACACACTGTGCCATTCGTATGGAGTGGCCGCTTTAGCATATAACCCATGTAATGAAGCGCCATGCCATAAATTGTTCTTTTCCTGAATAACGAAGTCAGCTGAATTAACGTCTAAAGTCATGCTATCAGCGGTAAACGTCTGAAGTTTAATTGCATGAGCACCCGCCGCCGCCGCAGCATCCACCATGGCAAGCGCCAAATCAATCTGCTGATTATGATTACCGCTAAGCTCTGCAATAATAAAAGGAGGATGCTCAGCTCCTACAGCTGTATTTCCAATGAATATAGTGTGGTGTTTATCTATCGACATAAATTCGTTCTTAGCTTGTGATTCGTTCTAACGTTTAGGTTATCGACTTAGCTCGGTAAAAATTGATTCTATGCCATCAGCGAGCTCTTCAGGTTTATCACAACAACATTGCTCGTGGTTACTTTGAGTAAAGGGGCAATGAACCGGACAGCGCTCGGTTTGCTCAGTTGCGTAGTCTGGCATACTCAATAACGGAGATTCGCTAGCGCTGATTAACAAGGTTAAACAGCCTACGGCTGTACCATACCATTGTGATTCCCCGGGCTTTGTCACCACCAAGTCGGCAGCAGAAACTTTACTTAACATTTCCAGTAGTGGCAATTTACTCTGGGCATTTGTCCAAACCCTATACCCTTTGGCTTCAAGCACGTGTTTCAACTCTAAGACATATGGATAAGCATATCCGTCATGGGCATCGGTTAGGCACAAGGCAATTGTCTTCGGGTGTTCAATCGAGTCTTGAACACCCGAATTTCCTTTGTCATTTAAAAAAATAGGAGACTTAGCCGCAGGAAGATGCTCAGTCGGTATGCGTACATCAATGTCGATATTTTTAAAGCCACAGCATTCCCGTAAATAAAACTCAGTAAAGCCAGCGTCAAACTGTTGCTGGGTATCCCACCAGCGACTATGTAAACGACTCATACCACTGAATGTGCTTTGCATGTAATACTCTGTTGACTGCACAAATTCAGGTTTCAGGCTTTGCTCTTTAAATTGACTGAATAAACTTTGCACTGAAATATTCAACATATTGCCAGCGACATTTTCGCCTGCATCGTGAAGAAAACGTGCTAAAAAACACGGCATAAATGCCGTATCAAGGTTCACTATTTGGCTATATTGATTGGGAATGATCTTTTCTGCCAATCCCAGAAAGGCTTCAATTGCGACCAATAAATCATTTGGCCACGCATGAGCAGGTAGGCTAAATGTTGTAATATCTGGGTCAATCAGCTTGATGATATCAACACCATCACCAAAGGTGAGAAAATCAATATGGCTGTCTGGGAATGCTTGGCGAAAATGCCGAAACGCCGCTACGCCGATTGTGGCAGCATCTTTTACACTCAACATACGGATAAGCAATATACGCTCGGACTTTAGCGATGCTGACTCGTTCATTCTATTCCCCCTTGTTGAATTGGATAAACGCTTTATACATTAGCTCAGCGCGAACCCAATCCTCAAGCGTGTCGATGTCTTGCACTAGGTGGCGGGGCAACACAATAGGAATACTGGTTTCACTGAAAGTAGGAATTCCTTTTAAAAAAGCTTCGCTTGTTCCCCAGTAAAATTGCCCTGCATCATGATAGGCCTCTGCTAAATCCTGAGAGCGTTTTGGAATGTCTTGAGGAAAAAAAGGAAACACACCGCCGTTTTGCATTTTAAGTGCCCGCTGTATAGGGAAAGGAAAACTAGTCACGGAAAAGGCAAAATGTTTTAAACTATCAGAAGTTAGCCTTTGGAGCCCTTCTTGTAATGCCGAGATTTGGATAAACGGCGCTGTTGCGTAAATGCAGCATGTATAACGTGGGTTTGTTCCTCGTGCTTGCATTTCCTTAATCGCATGCTGAACAACAGGCGTTGTTCCGGTAAAATCATCAGACAGATCGCCCGGTCTCAAAAACGGTATTTCCGCGCCATAGTCCTTCGCTATTTGTGCTATTTGTTCACTGTCGGTAGATACAATAATCTTGTCAAACAATCCAGAATTCTGTGCCGCTTCAATAGAATAAGCAATTAAAGGTTTCCCACAGAACATTTTACTGTTTTTACCTGGGATACGCTTACTTCCGCCCCTAGCGGGGATAACGGCAAGGTTCATTTAACGAGACTCACTGTAACACTTCATGCAGGCTATCAATTACATGCCGCTGCTCAGACTCCGTCATAGCTGGAAATAACGGCAGGGTTATAGCACCTTGATAAAACTGTTCAGCATGAGGGAAGTCCCCTGTCTGAAAACCTAACTTCTGATAATAAGGTTGTTGATGAATAGGGATGTAGTGGACGTTAACGCCAATCCCTCGGGCCCTTAGTTCGTCAAACACCTGCTTGCGATCATGTTCCAACAGCTCAATCATAAAAAGATGCCACGCACTGCTAGCAAGCGCTTCCTCATTAGGTAGCTTTACAGGCAATGCACGCAATGCATTTACATAAACAATAGCTTTCTCACGTCTGTGCTGAATAAACTCATCTAATTTGTTCAACTGCGATAACCCCAAAGCCCCATGCAGGTCGCTCATCCGGTAGTTATAGCCTAATTCGTGCTGCTCGTAGTACCAAGCACCTTGCTCTTTATCATCAAGTAAGGATGGCTCGCGAGTGATACCATGCTTAGCAAACAAGGTTAAGCGTTCTAGTAAGTTGTTATCGTTTGTTGTTATTGCGCCGCCTTCTGCCGACGTTATCGATTTCACGGGATGAAAACTTAGCACCGTCATATCGCTGTATTGACAACAACCCACAGGTTTACCTTGATACGTCGCCCCAAGCGCGTGAGCTGCATCTTCAATTAGCGTAATATTGTATTTTTCTGTCAGCGCTGCAATAGCTTGCATATCACAACTAGCGCCTGAAAAGTGCACAACAATCAATACCTTAGGGATTTTCTTGCAACGAGCAAGTTTGCTCTCTAATTGTTCTACACAGATATTGCGTGTCAGAGGGTTTATATCGACAAAATCAACCTCAGCTGCGCAATAACGCGCGCAATTTGCTGAAGCAACAAATGAATTTGGAACTGTCCAAACGAGATCAGTCGGCCCCACCCCCGCCGCTAAACAGGCAACATGAAGACCAGAGGTACCGCTGTTTACAGCCAACGCAAACTGGGCATGTGTGTACTCACACAGGGCCTTTTCAAATGCAGGTACTGCTATCCCCTGAGTGAGGAACTGATTTTGGAGGACGTTAACTACCGCATCAATATCCTCTTGATCTACAGCATGGCGCCCATATGGCAACATATTCAAAGCTATTCCGTGACTTTATCTAACTTGCGAAGTTCTTCAACCGATAAAAAATGAGGATTAGTGCCAGAATGATACTCAAATTTCTCTTCTACAGGTTTACCGATTTCCCCAAGTTTATTGCGTTTGTAGTTTATGTTCTTTTCAAAAAATAAAATAGCGGGTGTGATGACATAGTGGTCATCAAACTCTAACGAATGATGTGCCATTTCTTCAGGCACCATCACTTCGTGTAGCTTCTCGCCTGGGCGAATACCTACAAGATCATGATCGCGTGTGCCGCTCATAGACTCCACTAAATCAAGGATTGATACTGAAGGAATTTTCGGCACGAAAATCTCCCCGCCTTGCATTCGTTGAAAATTTCTAACAACAAATTCAACACCTTCATCTAATGTGATCCAAAAGCGGGTCATTTCCGCATGAGTGACAGGTAAACTTGTTTTACCTTGCTCCAATAAAGAGCGATAAAAGGGCACAACCGAGCCACGAGAACCAACAACATTGCCATAACGTACCACTGAGAAGCGCGGCCCTTTGGCTCCAGAAATGTTATTTGCTGCCACAAACAGCTTATCTGAAGCGAGCTTGGTAGCGCCGTAGAGGTTGACCGGATTTGCGGCCTTGTCGGTTGATAAGGCAATCACGCGACTCACATTCGTCGCTATAGCCGCATCAATGACATTTTGCGCGCCATTGATATTGGTTTTAATACATTCGTTTGGATTATATTCCGCTGCAGGGACCTGTTTTAACGCGGCAGCATGCACGACAAAATCAACGTCTCGCATGGCCGAAATCATCCGATCTTTGTCACGTACATCACCAATAAAATAACGCATACAAGGCGCATCAAACACCTGCTGCATTTCAAATTGCTTAAGTTCATCGCGTGAATAAATGATAAGTTTTTGCGGTTGAAAGTGCTTTAAAAGGAAAGAAACAAAGCGCTTACCAAATGAGCCGGTACCGCCGGTAATAAGAATTGATTTATTGTTGAACATTTTTCCATCACCAAGGGTTAAGCTGATTGGGGTTTATCTTAGTGTATATGACTATGAATATTAAGGATATTAACAAGATACGACTAATTCAATAATATACGAATATTGGTACTAACTATTTGGTGATTGTTAATAATATTTCTTTACTGCTTTGCGCCCTCGAATTAACCCACTCAATTCCTTTAACGATTGATTAAATAGCCGTTGCGCGCAATCGACCAATGCATCATTCACTTTAATTTCTGCTTCGCAAAATTGGGCCTTTTGTGCTTGATCTAATGTGCTTAAATAATTGTTAATACACCGGTCACGCTTAACTGACAGAGAGTGAAATGATTGCTCATCCAATGCTTCACTGTTAAGCAAGGCGGTAATTTCCTGATTAAGCACAGATAATTCAGGCGGAGTAAATGGGTGTTCAAGGTTAATTTTATTCACACTACGGATTGACGCTTTTGTCGCTGGGCGTCATAAGCTTCTTGCTTAGCCGCTTCAGGGATCTGCGCCCAAGCTGTTTTAATCGGTAACATCAAATTAATGACTTCGTCCATTATTTGCACACTGTTTTGTACGGTCGCGTCAGTTAATCTTTGCGCCATGTAATCATACAATGAGAATAAATTTTCAGCGACTTCTGCATCATTGCTTAAATCGAGCGTGTCACGAAGATTAATCAATATTGCTGTACATCTACCAATGTGCTGCGCCTTCTCCGCATACTCTTGCCGTTCTATACAGCCTTTCGCGTAAGCCATACGCTCAAGCGCGCCTTGCATTAGCATCAAGGTTAATTTGTGTGGATCTGCCTGGGCAATTTCTTGTTTTAAATTACCTTTTTTATAAGCATTGATACCTTTTAAAGCCATGTTAATTATCCTTTAAACTCTAAGCTGAACCCAAAGCAGCGACCAACGCTGAACCCGTTTGGTTAAGCTGTGCCACAGTCTGATCTAGATTCAAATATTTGTCGCGTAAAATCTGTTCTGATGAGGCCATTCGTAATTCGAATTGCTCTCTTTCATTCGCTAACTGGTCTTTCTGATCTCGAACGGAGCGTTCCCTAGACGACAGCAGACCACTAAAATTCGTATATTGCTCCACATATTCGTACATGCGAACAGCAACACCTTGCTCTTCATCAGCGAATAATGCAGCTATATCATCAAAATTATCTTCAAGGGCGTCGCGCAGTCTGTCCTCACCGCTACCAAAACCATACTTATCTGACGAACCAATTTCTAAGTCTCCGTCGTCATTAAACTCGATTCCCAATTGGAATAGTGTCCCTAAACCAGACGAAGAGACACTAGAGCTAATCATGTTCGACAGTCCCTGCTGAATTCCCCGAATCATCGAGTCGCCGGCAAGGGCGCCATCTTCTTCTAAATCTGAAAGGCCATAACGAGTAAGTGCAGTAATTTGGGTATTCAACGCATTAAAGTTGTCTACAAAATCACGTATTTTTCCCTCTAGACCTTCTGAATCAAAACCGATTTTTAAGCTAGATGTGAGAGGTGTGACACCATCCTCTCCCAATTCTGATAGCTGAGAAACAGTAAATGATACGTTCTCAATCACATTCTCAAATACAGTGGTGCTACTTTCAACTGCGATCCCATCGATGGTCGCCTTAGAATTTTGTGCATTTTTGACGGGAGATAGATAGTCAACGGTTTCAGTAGAGTTGGTAGTAGCCACTCTATTGAGCTCTGCCAAATCATTGTCGTTGACGATAACCAAATCATTCCCTTCCCCTTCAACAGAGGAGGTAAATACTAGCTTAGCGCCACCAGATGCAGTACCGGTATCGATAATACTCGAGCGCACGCCGAAATTATCATCAGCGCTGTTAATAGCTGAGCTAAGTTGCTGCAATGTCATTCCTGCATTCACATCAATGGAGAAACTATCGCTGGTCGCGCCAATCTTAAATGTTAAACTTCCAGAAGGCGGGTCAAGTAAAGTGGGTTGGGTATAAACAGGATCGCTGGTACTGGAAAAACCACCGTCAGCGGCATTGTCAGTTTCAATACGACTACCACTGGCTATTTGTGTCACAGCGATAGCATAGGTTGCTTCAACGGCACTATTTGAAGCATCCGCGGTAAACGGCTCTATATTTTCGCTAGGGTTTTTAATAGTCGGTTCGCGACCTTTTAAGTTCGCATCGCTTCGCAGTTCGTCCACGCTATCCAAAAACTCTTTCATTTTAGATTTTAGCGTGCCAATACTCGAAATTTCAGCGTCATAAGACTCTTCTTGTGAATCTAGTCGTTCTTGCTTAGGGGCACGTTCTGCCTCTAACAATTGACTCACTAAAGCCTCTAAATCAAGTCCTGAGCCGACTCCTAGCGATTGAATTGACATAATTACCTCTTATTTAGATACACATGCGTTATGCCTGCTTATCAAAAAACATACCTACTGCTGAACCAACATCCATCTGCAACTCTTTGATACGCCGTGATAAACTCAACACCTCTTCAGTCGGGATTTGTCTAATAATATCCCCACTATCAGAGTCGGTCACCTTAACCACTTGTTTACCACTATCGTCATCCACCGAAAAATTCAACTGCTTATTTCTCGTTTGAACAAACTCAATCACCTCTGAAATCGCTTCTTCCAAGTTTTGCTGATTTGGTTGCAACGCCTCATCTAGTTCTTTATCGGCGGTTAGCAAAATCTCTTTAGCTTGCTCGATATTGGCTTCCTTTACTGAATTCGATTCAAATAAAGTTGCACTGGTTTGCCGAGAAGCAGCTACGTTTTCAGAGTTTGTATCGTCTGCAAAAATAGCAACATTCTTGCCAACTTGTGAAAGATTAATATCCATAATGTCCCCCTAAAACAAGGAAGGGAACATGGCATGTTAATATCCTATGTTCCCTCTTCATAAATCCTATCAACCGAACACTATTATTCAGTATAAACTATTTTTAAATGACCACTGAGTAAGGCAATTATCCTAAGAGGCTTAAGGCGGTTTGGGGAGCCTGATTTGCTTGACTCAAAACCGAAAGTGATGCTTGCTGAATAATTTGATTACGAGTCAATTCAGCGGTCTCTGCAGCAAAATCCGTATCGCGTATACGTGAGCGTGCACTGGATATATTCTCAGATATATTGCTTAAGTTACGAATGGTCGATTGGAAGCGATTTTGCAACGCACCTAAGTCAGCACGAACCCCACCAACAACCGAAATCGCTTCGGAAATAGCCTGCAATGCGGCTGACGCACCATCAACCGTATCCACGTTTAAATCATCGATATTTAAACCTGTAGCCCCAAAACCATCATTGCGTGACAGATTCACTGAAATATTTTGGTTACCGTTTGCGCCCACCAAAAAGCTAGCTGAGAAGGTACCTACCAAAATATCCGTCGTTCCGAACTGTGTGTCGGTTGAAATACGTGTAATTTCAGACTTAAGAGCGGACACTTCTTTTTGCAGGGCAGCTCTATCGGCATCTGAGTTAATGCCGTTCTGAGATTGCACAGCTAGCTGACGAATACGTTGTAGAGAAGACGTTACTTCTCCTAAGGCGCCCTCAGCGGTTTGCGCTAACGAAATAGCGTCGTTTGCGTTTCTTGCTGCTTGATCTAGCCCTTGTATTTGGGTTGTTAAACGATCGGATATTTGTAACCCTGCTGCATCATCTGCCGCTCGGTTAATACGAAACCCTGATGATAAACGCTCAAACGACGTATTGAGTGACGCGCCTGAATTGAACAACTGACGCTGAGCATTCAATGACGGTACGTTAGTATTTACGAATAATGCCATGATAAAACCTCCTGGAAACCTACCTTTAGCCTATTAAGCTCAGTAAGCCCGCCTCAAAATTCAGTTGCAATGAGCCTCCTCATTGAAACCGCCTCACTACGTTTTTGCTTGGTACCTCTACCTCACAAAAACGCTACAAGTGATTAGTTAGATCACCCCTCAACTAATGTTATCGACCACAACTTCAGCAACTTTAATTTTTATACGACTTTTTTTGAAAAAAATTTCTGCCAGATCGGAATATATAAAACAACGCAATAGAAACTTATTGGCACGCAAAGTGCTTATCCAGAAGGGTGATGCAATAAAAAATTGAGAAACGCCAAGAACTTGGCGGGGAAATAAAAAAGGCCGGGCCAAATGACCCGACCAAATTGCTCACGTTAGGAGAACGAGCAAAAAAGTTTCTGTCCGACTGGCAGATCAGAGAATGAATACTGGCCTCTCAACCAAACTTCTACACTCTCAGTTCTGTTGGTCGGCGTTTTTGCGCAACTCCAGTCACGCATCTTCCCTGACAAAATGAAGCAACCGTCCTTGGTTACTTTCAGGGTGGCCTCTCATTTCCTACCCTCTGAGTAATTCTTTAGCAAATGACATTTAACTAATAGGTTAACTGTACATCGTGCATGTCAGCGATAATGAGAGTATCGCAGCACCTAACAGGTCAATACTGCCGGTTAGACGGCAAATTTTGTAAAATAAGTTGCCAAACTTTGCCGCTCATCGCCACTTATTGAGAACGAACGGGGCGTTTATGAAACTCCCCTGATGATTAAATTATATTCACTCATCAGTTCATACGGCCTATTTCAATCATCTTTATAGTGACTACCTAAGACTTACGTTTCATTGCTTCATTGAAACGCTAGTACGAAGAGTATTCGGTATCAATTTTCTGGCAAACTCTTATAAAGGAAGCAACGGTCCTACATTTTATAAATAGTGTTTCGGTACATTCCTAACAACAGCTTGCTCTAAACTGAATTTCATTAATTAATCCATAGTGCTAAAACAAGGTGGCTCTAACCAATTATCACGTAGAGCAAATTTTCCTGAAACTCGTTTTGGCACACAACCTGCTTTACTATATCGCCAACTGGTACCCTGGTTGGCATGTTTTGTCTGTGTTACCACACAGCAAAATGTATCGAGCGAAAGCTCTAGCTGACAGGCAGGTTTGATGGCCTAAACCTCAAAACCTCACTACCTCCTGGCGTCTTCCTTGTCTGTCAGCCATTTCTAAGTTACTTCATTTTCATCATCAAATGCCACCTACACCATAGAGTAAGCAGCACAATCTAGCTTTATCCTTGCAACAATTGCAGTGCTGACTGAGGTCTTTGGTTCGCCTGGCCTAACACAGTGATACTCGCCTGTTGGATAATCTGCCAACGTGTAAGCTCTGCGGTTTCTACGGCAAAATCAGTATCTCTAATTCGACTACGTGCTGCTGAAACATTCTCAGAAATATTACTTAAGTTACGTATTGTAGACTGGAATCTATTTTGTATTGCACCGAGATCAGCGCGCTTTGCATCGATGATAGAAATGGCTTCTAATACTGCAACCATGGCCCTTGAAGCATCAGCGACTGTTGCCACGGATATGTCTTCCCCGTCAAATAAACCTGCAGCACCAAAACCGTTGGTACGCGATATGTTTATACTGATAGTTTGTCCTGGGTTTGCTCCGACTAGAAAAGCCGACGAGTAATCACCACCCAAAATATTTACCCCACCAAACTGCGTAGTAGCGGCAATACGGCTCATTTCAAATTTCAACGCGTCGACTTCTTTTTGCAGAGCTAAACGGTCTGCGGATGCATTGATCCCATTTTGGGCCTGTACTGCAAGCACTCGAATACGCTGTAAAGCTGTGGTCACTTCGCCTAACGCGCCTTCAGCGGTTTGCGCTAAGGAAATGCCATCGTTGGCGTTTCGAACGGCCATATTAAGGCCTAAAACTTGAGTAGTGAGTCGGTTAGATATTTGCAATCCTGCCGCGTCATCTTTGGCGCTATTAATTCTAAAACCAGATGACAATCTTTCAAACGACGTATTTAAGTTGTTGTTCGACGTGAATAATTGACGGGTAGCATTCAACGACGACACATTCGTATTAACGAATAAGCTCATTTTCTTTCTCCTAACGATTTTTTTAAACCATCACCCGACTATTGATTTTATTATTGTCGTGGTGAACACAGGACCTTGCTTTAATTATTATTGGTCTCTGTTCTAGCGCTGGCTTATTATTTTTATGAGTTACCTAGCGGCTATGTTTAAGTTATCGAACGGACACAGAAAATCCTTTAGCAAAAAAAATGACTAAATATTTTTTCTTTTTTAATTCATTAGGTTACGAGTAAAAATAATTGCAAAAAAAGCCGAAGGATAACCTTCGGCTTAACGCTCTTACGTTAGGAGAGAGTGAGCGGACTCTCAACTGATTGGTTCTTTTTAACCTGGTGCACTACCTCCTGGCTTCAAAGCCCCAAGCAGTAGGGTCTCGAAACCTAGGTTAACTAACCAATTAACCTAGTAAAGATAAAGCTGACTGAGGACGCTGATTAGCCTGGCTCAGTACGGTTAAACTTGCCTGCTGAATGATTTGGTTACGCGTCAATTCTGCAGTTTCTGAGGCGAAATCAGTGTCACGAATTCGTGAACGTGCACCTGATACGTTCTCAGAAATATTTGATAAGTTACGAATAGTTGATTGGAAACGGTTTTGCAGCGCACCCAAATCAGCTCTAACGCCACCAACTGAAGATATGGCTTCTGATATTGCCGTCAACGCAGCTGATGCACCTTCAACAGTGTCGATGTTTAAATCGTCAATGTTCAATCCTGCAGCACCAAAACCATCGGGGCGAGACAAGTTTACTGAAATGTTTTGTCCACCGTTCGCACCAACAAGGAATTTAGCGGAAAAGGTTCCATCTAGAATATCCGTTGTACCGAACTGTGAATCAGTTGAAATACGTGTAATTTCAGATTTAAGCGCAGACACTTCTTTTTGCAAAGCAACACGGTCCGCAGATGAGTTAATCCCATTCTGAGATTGAACCGCCAACTGACGAATACGTTGTAGTGAAGAAGTAACTTCACCCAATGCACCTTCAGCGGTTTGCGTCAATGAAATCGCGTCGTTAGCGTTTCTTGCTGCTTGGTCTAAGCCCTGTATCTGCGTGGTCAAACGGTCAGTGATTTGAAGACCTGCGGCGTCATCTGCTGCACGGTTAATACGAAATCCTGATGAAAGACGTTCAAAAGAAGTATTCAAGCTAGAAGCTGAATTGAATAATTGGCGTTGTGCGTTCAAAGACGACACGTTGGTATTTACGAATAAACCCATGGTTTTCTCCTACACTCTCAGTCCAGTTTTCACTGGCAACCGAAAATCTAAATCGGTGGTTAAATAACACTAATTAGTATGATGACTTGTTAAATAAATCATCATTACTGGCTCTCTCAGAAATGTTATCGACGGTAGGAAAATTCTCTTTAACAAAAATTTGCCGTTTTTTAAGAAAACGGCAAGCTATTGCCGCTTTGCAATTGCTAACCAATTGAGTTTCAATGGTTTTATTGAACCAAAAATGATTAAAAATAATGCAAATTAAAAATATTAAGCGCCTAACTTACGCTCACAAGCATCATGCATTTACCGATTTATGCGACTTTAGGGGCGCGCTATATTGCTGTTATCGAGTGGCAAGTAACCATGTGAGTGGTGATGGTGTAATAAATATCGTCACTTTAACCACGAATACTCAGGTGAAATGTACACAGCGTATTAGTCTTCCCGACACAGATCTACGGGATCCTAAGTTAAGTATTACCTCAAAGGGTGAGTTGATGCTGTTAGCGTACGCACGTAGATCGTCATCTTCCCGCCATTTAGGGCCATTGGGAGAAAATATCCCCGTCATCTGGACATCACAAGATGGCCTCAGTTGGTCTAGCCCGACAAACATAGGTGAGAGACATTGCTGGCTTTGGCGTTTACGCTGGCATAACAATAGCGCCTATGGTTTAGCGTACAACCGCTCAGCAAATGCAGTGCATTTGTACTCAGGCCAACCTAAACAAAGTTTTCATCGTGTTAAAAGCAATGTATTTAGTTTGCAAACGCATAACAGGGGCTACCCCAACGAAAGTGATATGTGCTTTACAGATAACGGAACCGCTTATGTTATTTTGCGCAGAGACAGTGATACATACAGCGCACAACTTGGAGTAAGCCAAGCGCCTTACACGCAATGGCACTGGACAGATTTAGGCTTTTACTTAGGTGGGCCAAACATGCTCAAGCTTGATGAGCAAAGCGCGTTGCTAGCGGGAAGAGTTTTGTACAAAAACAAACTGGTTACAGCAGTGCTGAAGATAGAATTCAAAAGTGCCAAAGTGACACCGCTCAAAATACTGCCATCCTCAGGAGATAACAGCTACCCTGGCATGGTTAGGCGCGGAAATACCTTATTCGTTAGCTATTATTCAGCCCATCAAGACCAGCAGGCCCACATATATTTAGCGGAGTTAACGCTTTAGGCGTCGAAAACGCGCCACTATACTATATACAGCGACTTACCCTGAGATAGCTCAAATTACTAACTGATGTAATCAAAAAGCGAAAGCCCTGTCACTTTCGCGAATGTGGCTTGGGCAGCTTGCAGAGCAGCCTCTTGTTTGCTTAATTCAGACACAGCCTCGGCATAATCGACTTCTTCGATATTTGCTCTGGCTGTTTTGTTCGATATTTCGAGATCTAAATTTGAAGCAAACACCGACTGAGCGACATTGAGTTTCCCGCCCAGCAATGAAATAGAGTCCGCTATGCTGGTTAAGCTGTTGTCAACGCCAATCAATGCATCACTAATAGCCTGAGCATAATCTTGATCCGATATATTTTCATCGTTAAGACTGTTATAAAAATCGTTCAGCGTTTCGGCAATATTCTTCTTTTCTGGCTTTTGCAGAGCATAATTAACCGTATCACCTACCACCCCTTCGATGGTGAACTCTTGTCCTTTAAATTCAAACGGCTCACCACTTATGAAAGGCTGGGTACCGACCACAGCTCCCGTGCCAACATTGGTAATCGTGACTTGATCAGCCGCGCTAATACTGATTTGAAACTCGTTGTTTGCGGCGACGACAGGATCATAATTTTGTGAATGAAACTGATCGAATTCATTTTGTGTGCTGATCCGCGTCGACGCAGACGCTACACCACTTGAAGAAGTGATTTGGCTATCTAGGCGCGCGTAAACGTCTTCAAATACAGTCTGTCCAGAATTATTCATGGCAAGAGAAAACGTATTCGAGATTCGAATTTCGTTTAAGCCTTCATCTCCTTCAAACGCATATTTGTTGCCAGAAGCACCGGCGTTATAGCTAAACGCAGGGGTAGCAGATTGGTACCCGGCAAAAATATACTCGCCATTTGCACTTTGGCTGTTCATAGCATCAAAAATTTGATCTCGAATTTGACCGATTTCAATCGCAATAGCTTTTCGGTCGTCAACATCAAGAATACCGTTGCCAGCCTGGATCATAAGCTGTCGAGCTCGCTGAATATTATCCGTGACATTGCCGAGTATGGTTTCTTCCTGCTCAATACTATTGGTCAACAAATTGTTGTTTTTGTTGTATTGATTGATTAAGTCGATTTCTTCCGTTAAGCGGATAACTTGAGCTGATCCGACCGGATCATCAGATGGTCGAAGTAACTTTTTACCTGTCGATAGCTGTTGCTGAACATCAGATAAATCGTCTTGATTATCCAGTACAGCGCGAATGCTTCTGTCATATAACTGGCCAGTGGAAATACGCATTATATTCCTCTCACGTCTTTCATTATCTCACCATACTCAAAATGGTATCGAACATTTCTTGCGCTGTGTTTAACAAACGCGCTGATGCTGCATACGATTGCTGAAATCGCACCAAATTAGCAGCTTCTTCATCTAAACTTACCCCTGATACCGAATCAAACCAGTCTTGAGATTGAAGCTTTAATGCCTCTCCTGCCTTAACAGCAATATCGGCATTCGCAGACTTTTGTCCAATATCTCCCACAATGTTTGCATACGCTTCATGAAAACTCACCGGATCGCCTGAGCCAGCATTATTCAATTGCATTCCGTTTACATTTTGTAAATTGGCCATAATCAAACCGTTGCGGTTATCATTTAAGCCATTTGCATTGTAGCCAATTGCAAAGGTATCCCCAGCTTTAGGTTCTCCCTGTAACGTAAAGTCATAACCAGGGTAATTGTCTAGCGCATCAAATGCAGCTGGCCAACCTGGGGTATCTGCTGCTTGTGCCAGCAAATTGTCTAAAGAGGAAATACCGCTGACCGTCGTAATAATAGTGCCTGCGCTATCAAGTACTTCATATTCAGTGGCTGAATTAAAACGCACCGATGCTGGTGCGCCTACACCACCGCCTGGCGCCGTTCCTGGAGCATGAATTCCACCAGCACCATCAAAACCTGAAGAGCGCGCATCAAAAGGCGAAGTATCTACAAAGGTGTTGGTCACGGTTGTTGATACTAATTCCGCTCCGCCCAGATTGTCATCACCGGCTTCCACCCTAATTGGACTGGCAAGTGCTAAATCTTCGGGACGAGTTGTAAACACTTCGATTTTGTCAGCCACGTCTTTAGTCGGCTGTAGTAAAAATTGATCACCGACTGCATACCCCGTTCCTTTAGAGAACTCTAACTCCATGCCCCCAAGCACCTCATTAAACACACCGCTTTGGGCCGTTAGACCAGGGTAACTTTGAGAAATCGGTACACCATCAACATCCGTTACCGGTGAACCATCAATGTTTAGCAAGGCCACCGTTACATCTATAGTGGGCGGAACGCCCGCTGTCACGCCATCAATAGTGACATGATAATCTGCACTGGTAATATCGCTCGCCCCGCCTTGAGAGATACGACCATTGACGATAGACGTGTTATCGGTATTAGTAGGGTAATTTAAACCTGTGGTAATGGGGCGCGTAAAAATTTCTCCCCCTAATTGCTGGTCAAAATCCATACCTGCTCGGTTTTGCGTGTTCACCGCTTCAGTTACTGCCAGCGCTATCTGACCGAGCTCTCGACGACTTGGCTCTAAAACCTCATCGCGATACCGAAACAAGCCGCCGATAGTGCCCCCCAGCTCAGTCTCACTTAAATTTAATGAAGTGGGTTTGCCATTACTGGTTAGCTGCAATGATTTGTAGCTAAGATCGGCGCTATTGTTGACTTCAAATACGCTAAAAGTACCATCTTGCATCACCAATGATTCACCTGAGGTGAGGTTAATCATAATGGAGCCATCGTTATTGGAGCTCTCACGCGTTTCAATCGATACTAAACTACTCAATTCTAAGACTGCGGCATCTCGCTCGTTCATTAGTGCGCCAGGCACATCATGACGGTTATTCGCCTGGGCGATACGAATAGACTCGTTAAACGATGCAATCGATTCAACTAACGAGTTGACCTTATTTAAGGAATCAGTGAATTCAAAGTTAATCTCGCGCTCTTTGTTCGTCAAAAACGTTGATAAGGTTCCCATTTGCCCAAGCATGGACTCAGCATCACCTAGCACAAGTTGACGCGCTGACATATTCGTTGGGTCATCATTTGCGGTTTGTAGGGAAGCGAAGAAGCGACTCATACTCGCTGAAATACTGTTTGCTTCACTCGCAAACACATTATCTAAAACAGCGGTTTTAGTCCAATAAGCTTCGTGCTCAGCAAGGTTAGTCGTGTCACGGCGCAATTGGTTTTGCGCAAAGGTATTCATGACCCGCTCTGTCGTGTATTGCCCAACCCCACCCGTTAACTGAGCAACAAAGCTTGTACGTTCCCGCACATAACCGTCAGTGTTCACATTGGCAATATTGTTACCTGTGGTACTAAGTAATTGGTTACTTGCCTCAACACCAGAGCGGGCAATGGATACTAAATCCGCCGTTCTAATCATTTTTTATACTCCGCAAACTGATGCTGTTCATGGTTGATACTGCCGCAACGAACCGCTGTTCAATACAGACAGTATTTTGTCAGCATAAGCAGGATCGGTGGCATAACCCGCTTGTTGTAATTCGTTAAAATAATTTTTAGGGTCGCCGGTATGCTCCAGTGCTTGCTGGTAGCGCGGGTTGTCTTTTACGAACGATGCATAATCTTGCATCGCATCGTTAAAAGAGTTGTATGCTCTAAATTTGGCTTTTTTCGGGGCGGCCAATCCTTGCTCAAACTCGATTGTACTCACATTTGCGGTGTCGCCCTGCCAACCATTACCGGCTTTTATTCCAAATAAGTTGTGAGTATTTCCCTTATCAGTGTGCATCATGTATTGCCCCCAGCCAGTCTCTACTGCGGCTTGCGCTAACAACGCTTTAGGATCGATACCGAGTTCTTTAGCCACTTGCTGCGCTACAGGATAAAGCGTATCTAAAAATTCATTTTGATCACGAAAGGCTGCGTCTTTGTAGCCCGCATTTGACGATACACTTTCTGGTAACACAAGCTGTTGCGCCTGTTCAATACTTTGTGCGCTATGACGATTAATATCTGACAGATTTGCATCGTTACGAATAACACTAGAAGGCGTAAATCCATTGCCACCTTTACTCAATTGTTTAACTATGATGTCAGCTAAACCGATACTGCCGTTATTCGACATGTCGGTGGCTAATTGTTGATCATGCATGTCGCGGTAAAACTTTACCTGCTCTGAATTAAATGGGCTGTCTTTGTCGGCCATAACATCTTGTGCTTTACGCATAGACTTGAGCATCATTTGTACAAAAATCGCTTCGAATTGCTTCGCCGCTTCTTGTAATGCAGCGTCATCGCCGCTTTGTGCCGCACGGCGCAGTTTGTCTAGGCCCTGAATGTCATTCGCATTGCGCGACATATCAAACTGACCTTGAAACTTAATGCTGTTGTCTATGCTATCCATCGGCTACGCCTCAACCCAGTCAATCATGTTAAATCACCACCAACTCACCTTGTAAAGCGCCTGCTTCACTAAGCGCTTCAAGGATCGCCATTAAATCGCCAGGCGCTGCGCCCACTTCATTCACTGCGCGAACTAATTGGTCTAAGGTCACCCCAGGGTCAAATTTAAACATGCGCGTATCATCTAAATTAACATCGATGATCGACTGATCCGTTACTACCGTCTCACCTTCTGCCAAAGGGTTAGGTTGAGAGACTTGTTGGTTTTCACTGATTGTCACGGTCAAGCCACCATGGGTAATGGCCGCAGGCAATAAACGCACATCTTGACCAATCACAATCGTGCCGGTTCGGCTATTAATAACGATGCGTGCGGGCGCTTTGGCCGGCATAAACTCAAAATTCTCAAGGGTGGCTAGAAACCCTACACGCTGGCCCACATCCCTAGGTGCAGAAACCCGAACCGACGCCGCATCAACTGGAGTGGCAATAATATATCCTTTATCTGGATCTGCCCCTAAACGCTGGTTAATCGTGTCAGCTAGGATTTTTGCCGTTGAAAAATCAGGGTAATTTAGATTCAACGTCAAAAAGTCGTTTTGCATAAAACCACTGGGAACGGCCCGTTCGATTAACGCGCCATTAGCGATACGTCCGACCGTTGGTGTGTTAGCAACTATTCTAGAGCCATCGGCGCCTTGAGCACCAAAACCACTGACAACCAAACTCCCTTGAGCAACGGCATATACTTTCCCATCAAGCCCTTTTAAAAAGGTTTGCAATAGCGTTCCACCACGTAAACTTGCCGCCTCACCCACAGAGCTTACAGTCACATCGATTGTTTGCCCCGGCTTTAAAAAAGGCGGTAGTTCGGCATGAACCGCCACTGCGGCTACGTTTTTTATTTTCGGTTTTAAGCTGCTATCTAAACTGATACCAAAATTGGTTAACATGGTACGAAAGCTTTGTTCGGTAAAAGGGCTTTGCTCACCTGTACCCGGCAAACCGACCACCAGACCATAGCCTACCAATTGGTTACTTCTCACTCCTTGCACGCTTGCTAAGTCTTTTATCCGCTGAGCTTGGCCTATAGGGGCAATCACTACAGCTGAGATAATTAGTATGAATAACAGAAATTTCATTTGTGACTCCTGCCTAAAAAGGCCAGTACTCGGAAGAAAAGAATTGTGTGAGCCAGCCTTCTTTCTGTGCAGATGCAAAGGTGCCTGTACCACTATACTGAATGCGAGCATTGGCAATTTTAGTTGATATAACTTCATTGGTTGGGCTGATATCCGCAGGACGCACAACTCCCGTTAAACGAATATATTCATTGCCATTATTTAACGTGAGCCATTTTTCTCCGCGCACTAATAAATTCTGATTAGGGAATACTTTCATCACGGTGACAGAGATATCACCACTTAAATTATTGCTTTGATTGGCTGACGCATCGCCGGTGAATTCATTTGAACTGTCGACACCGAGCTGCACAGATTGTGAGCCAATATTGAGCGCATTGCCGCCTAACCCAATAATTGGATTCACATCGAGTGCCGATTCTTTAGAGGTGGTAGTACCTGCCGATTTCGTGGCACTGGTATTTTCTTGTAAGCTCACCGTAATGATGTCGCCTACTCGACGCGCTTTGACGTCGGAATACAAGCTATTTGCCATATCGGCCTGAAAGATTGAGCCATCCTCGGCAATTTTCTGCCGCGGTAACTCTGCCGTAATAGGTGCATAGTAAGGGTCGTTCGGCATGATATCCGGCTCAGGCGTGCTTTGACAGGCGCTGAGTAATCCACTTAATCCAATGACATATAAGGCTTTCATAATATTAACCATTAAAGTTGTTGAATAACCTGACCCAACATTGAATCCACAGCTGAAATCACTTTGGAATTCATTTCGTAAAGTCGCTGACTTTCAATCAGATTGACCAGTTCTTCAGTAACATTAACGTTGGATGTTTCCAGCGCTCCCTGAACAACAGTGCCTAATCCTTCAAGGCCTGGAACCCCTTGGATAGGCGCGCCACTGGTAGCAGTTTCCACATACAGGTTTTGACCAATAGGTTGTAAACCTGTCATGTTAACGAAATCAGATAAGCTGATTTGGCCTAACACTTGTGGGTCTGCTTGACCACGAATGGAGGCCGATACCTCGCCGTCTTGAGAAATCGTAATTTGCTGGGCGTCTTCAGGCACAGTAATGTTGGGCTGAAGTAAAAAGCCCGCACCAGGCGTAACAATCTGCCCTTCGTCATTAAGGGTAAATTGACCATTACGTGTATACGCAATTGTGCCATCTGGTTGCTGAATTTCGAAAAACCCACGCCCTTGGATGGACATGTCCAGCGCATTTTCTGTGGTCAGCATATTGCCTTGGGTATGGGCTTTTTGTGTGGCGACCACTTTACTACCTGCACCTAACATCAAACCCGACGGTAACTCAGTATCCGCTGATGAACGACCACCTGGCTGGTTAATATTTTGATAAAGCAAGTCTTCGAAAATCGCTCTATCTTTTTTAAAGCCAACAGTACTGGCGTTTGCCAGGTTATTTGAAATAACAGCCACATCAGTCTGTGCTGCATCGAGTCCGGTTTTGCTAATCCATAATGCTGGGTGCATAGGACACCTCCTCTATTAAATTTATTTTAAGCCTGTCGCTAATAATCAGTTGTTCAACTAGAACTAAACAATGCGCAGTAGCTGATTCGCTCTGGAATCTAAATCACTGGCTTCTTTCATGAATTTCACTTGCATTTCGTAGTGGCGCTGTAAGCTGATCATATCGACCATTTCTTCCACTGGGTTCACGTTGCTGCCTTCTAGCATGCCGTTGCGAATGCTGACCCTAGGGTCAAATTGCGCTAACTCGCCGTCTTTTTGACGGAACAAACCATCGTTGCCCCGCTCAACGTTGTCTAAATCTGGATTGACTAATTTCAATCTACCCACTTCTTCAAGCACGGTTTCAGGCGCACCTTGTGGCCTAACTGAAATGGTTCCATCACCTGCAATGTTGATGTTCGATAGTGGTATTGGCAGAAATACTGGGCCAAACTCGCCGACAATAGAATTTCCAGATGAATCTTGTAATTGCCCATCGGCACTTATCTGCAAACTACCATTACGGCTATACGCTTCAGCGCCATTAGCATCTAGTACGGATAACCAACCTTCACCTTGAATAGCGACGTCTAAGTTTCGTTCGGTTTGAATCATAGCCCCGCCTTCAAAGTTGTTGGCAGGGTTCTCTGTCATGGAAAAAACCCGAGTCGGTAAGCCGTCACCAAACGCTGGCATACTGCGCGCCTGCTCTAGCTGAGCTCGAAAACCCGTAGTTTGCGTATTGGCAAGATTATTTGCGCGAACAGCGGTCCCAAGGAGATCTTGTTTAGCCCCGCTGGCGGCAATATAAAGCAATTTATCCATGACAACTTCTTGACGAAAAGTGAATTTACTAAGAACTGTGCAAATAAAGTGCCATTCATAGCAAACAGCATATTAATTAAGCAGTGGTTGAATGAAGGCCCTAGTTTAAACCCAGTTAAATTCAACCTATAAAAAAGGCCACATAACGTGGCCTTAGGATAATAAATGTTTGAAATTATTAACGAATATTCAAGATAGTCTGGTTAAGTTGGTTGTTAACTTCAAGGGCACGTGAGTTCGCTTGGAAGTTCCGCTGAGCGATGATCAAATCAATCAATTCAGTGGTCAAATTCACGTTTGCTTGTTCTAACGCTGAAGAGTTAATATCCCCAAACGTACCAGTGGTTGCCTCACCGGCAAGTGCTTCACCGGATAAGATACTTTCTTGCCACTGGGTATTACTTTGTTGCGTCAACCCTTGATCATTGGCAAAGCGTACCAAGGCCACTCGGATAATCGGCTCTGATGTACCATTAGAGTAGGTTGCTCTTACTAGACCATCAGCACCAATATCAATACCTGTTAACCGGCCTACTGCGAAACCATCTTGCTCCAATGAAGTGACTTCAAAAGCAGAGGCAAATTGGGTCGGCTCATCTGCCGTTGCCACATTGGGATCAAAGGCAAAGTTGGTTGATATTGTTTGAGATGGATCTGAACCATTGGCTAGAATAGTTCCGCCTAATGCAACGGATGTAATATCGCCTGTTGGACTTGGGGTACCATCAGCATTTTGAATTTCAGTAAAATCCCCCCCTGCGCTAAAGGTCATACGATATCCAGCAACACCTGTACCAAGAGACGTTTCCCCCACTACATTTGGCCCTGTGGCTGGTGGGTTACCAATCGTGTCCCCTTCTGTGTTAAGCGGTTGTTCGTCCATGTAAGTTGCAACGACCCACTCATTACTGGCAGCAGCCGAATCTTTCATAAAGTAATACGTCATAACGTGGCTATCACCGAGTGAATCAAACACGGTAACAGAGGTTGCAGCATTATAAGTAAGTGGATCTGATGGGTCGAAAAGATCCAAGTTGACCGCATCATCCCCCGCTGGCAAGTTCATTTTCAGTGATACTTCAGACGTTGGCTGAGGTGAACCTGACGAGTCAGGGATACGTACAGGCTGAGTGGTGCTTAATGCAACAGACGAAGAGGTTCCATCTGGGTTAACAGGGAAACCAAGTAAGTTGTCACCGTTAGAGTTAACCACAAAATTTTCAGCATCAAGCTTGAACATACCTGCACGGGTAAAAGAAAATTCACGTGAATCAATTTCAGGGATCGTGGCAAAGAAACCATTACCTGTTACCGCAAGATCCAGTGAGTTATTGGTAAATTGCAAGCTACCTTGCGAGAATTGTTGAGCAACTTCTTGCGTTATTACGCCGTCACCTACCTTGGTTTTACCGCCTGCTAACAGGGATGATGCATAAACATCACCGAACTCTGCACGTGACTCTTTAAAACCTACAGTATTGACGTTAGCAATGTTGTTAGCCGTTGTATCTAAGTCTCTTTGCGCAGCGGAAACGCCACTCAATGCAATATTAAAAGACATGTTATTTTCTCCTGTTAACCACCAAGTTGAATGACGTCGTCGAGTTTGACACTGACATCACCATCTAGATTTAAAATGACACCTTGGCTGCTGCCAGCGAGGCTGACGCTATCAACATGCCGATTGACCGCTGTAACAAGCTGTTGGGGTTCGCCTGAAACATTACCTTGTGCTTTCACTACATAATTGCCAGGGGGCATAAAATTACCGCTTGCATCTTTACCATCCCAATTAAACTGAATATTGCCCGCAGGTTGCGTGCCTATATCAATAGTTTTAACTATGCTGCCCGATTCATTTTCAATGGTAATTTTGGTATTAAGTGTCGTGGTGTCGTTAATAACAACGCCTGAAACACCTTGCCCTTCGCTGGCCATATGAGCCACATCACCTTGTAGTAAAACTTGCTGACCTATCAAACTAGACGCTTGCAGCGCTTGATTTGATGTCATGGAAGTAGCAAACGTCTCAAATTTTTCATTAAGCTGGCTAATGCCGTCTGCCATTGTGAAACTGGTCATCTGAGCCACCATCTGATCATTGTCCACCGGCTTACTCGGGTCCTGATTCGCCAGTTGCTCGGTCAATAATGAGAAAAAATCCTCTTGTGACAAATTCTGATTGCTATCGTCAGCCACCGGCACCGTTTCTGGTTGCCAGTATAGGTCGCTGTTTAAGCCGTTTTTAACTAATGTATCCACGTCTGTACCTCAAATTATCCGGTGTGCGAGCGCTTAGCTGCCTTGGCCTAAACGCAATACGTTTCTAAACAAACGTTTAGTCGTATCCGCTACTTGAACATTGGTTTCATAGGCTTTTGACGCAGACATCATGTCGGCCATTTCTTCAACTATGTTCACGTTTGGTTTATAGATATAGCCGTTTTCATCCGCCATCGGGTGACCAGGGCTATACTCGATTTGCAATGGTGCTTGGCTCTCGACGACGCCTAACACTTGTACACCTGTACCTGCATTTTGATCTTGAGAAGCACGTTGCAATTCAGCGGCAAAAACAGGATGACGAGCCTTGTAAGTTTGGTCATAACTGCTACTGACAGAGTTCGCATTCGCCACGTTACTTGCTGTGGTATTTAAGCGCACACTTTGCGCACTCATGCCCGTGCTGGCGATATCCATTACGTTAAATAAACTCATTAGCTTTGACCTCCGCTGATGGCTTTTTTCATGCCTTTAATTTTACCGTTGAGAAACTCTACGCTCGCTTGGTAACGCAAGCCATTGTCCAGAAATGCGTTACGTTCAACTTGTACATCAACGTTGTTGCCATCGCCTGTATCAGGTTGATTGCTTATGCGAAATTGCATTTCACCTGAGCCTTGCATGTTGCCTTTAATATGGTTTTCATGAGTGCGGGTAAGATTTTGGCTACGCCCACTTTGTGCACTGCGCATAGCATCTTGAAAATTAATGTCACGTGCCTTGTATCCGGGTGTATTGGCGTTGGCCAAATTGCCAGCTAACACTTCCATACGCTCAGTGCGAACTTGCACAGCCTTGTGAGTGAATCCCATTAATTTATCTAAACTGATTGCCATTTGCTTTACTCCTCATTCGTCGGGAGTAAAGCAATAGCTATGCCACAAAATATTTGGCGGTGGTGAGAATTTTAATTAAGAGTTTGAAATTATTAAGTTTTTTTAACGTAATAAAGACCACTACCACTACGATTCATGTCGAAATCGGTGGAAATTCCGGTCAGCGACTCCGAGGCGCCAACAAAAAGAACCCCTTGCGGTTGCAGGCAAGCGGCAACTTTTTGCAGTATGGATGCCTTGGCACTTGCCGAAAAATAAATCAGTACGTTACGGCAAAATACCACATCATAGCGAACCGCAGTAGAAAACGGCGTTAGCAAGTTAATAGGTCTAAAAGTAACCAAACTACGTACGCTTTGCTTCAATATGCTACTGTTCGCCCCCGGTGGGGTGTCAAAAAACCGTGCTAATCGCTCAGCCGATAACCCTCTTGAAAGGGATAAGTTGTCGTACTTAGCTTCCTTCGCCAAACTCAACATGTCACTGGATATATCCGTTGCGATAATTTCAATACCAGCAGAAAATGCGCCTGGGTTCCGGGCCTTGTATTCAAGCACTGCCATAGCAATAGAATATGGCTCCTGCCCTGAAGAGCAGGCGGCACTCCATACTTTGACCGGTTTTTTAGCTTTGGCTAGTGAAGGCAATAAGGTATTTTGTAGAATTTCAAACGGGTAGCCATCTCTAAACCACAGGGTTTCATTTGTGGTCATGGCGTTAACAACTGCATTCATTAATGTCACGTCATAGCCTGAAGTCGTCCGTTTAATCAATTCAGATAAAGATGGATGATTAAACTTTAACACTAAAGGCGAAAGACGGCTGATCACTAAATATTGCTTGTTGTCCCCTAAAACAATGCCGCATCGATTTTCTAGATAACGGCAAAATACTCTGTATTCCTGCTCATCAAGTGTTTGACGGCTCAATAGATTTTCCTTGATGGTTATTTACTGTCGAACCACTTTTGCACTGAGGTCACCAGTTCATCTGGGTGGAATTTAGCAATAAAATCATCTGCTCCCACCTTTTGAACCATGGCCTGATTAAAGACACCGCTTAAAGATGTATGTAACACCACGTGCAAATCCTGTAACGCTGGATTATTTTTAATCTCGGCAGTAAGGGTATAGCCGTCCATTTCAGGCATTTCAATGTCAGATACCAGAATACCAACCTTATCTGTAATATTGCCGGTCTCTTCAGCTAATGCTTTTAAGCGGTTCAACGCCTCAAGGCCATTTTTAGCCATCTCAATTTCTAACCCTAGCGTAGACAAGGCTTTCTTAACCTGATTGCGCGCTACAGAGGAGTCATCAGCAATAAAAATAATCTTTTCACGTTTGTTTTCAACCGAGATGCTCGATACGTCTTCACTGACATCAGTGCTAATGGGTGAAATCTCATTTAAAATCTTTTCAACATCTAATATTTCAATAAGTTCTTTTTCAAACTCGGTGACTGCCGTTAAGTAACTCGCCCGCCCACTGCCTTTAGGCGGCGGCATAATCGCCTCCCAATTGGTATTGATGATCCGTTCAACGGCGCCGACTAAAAACCCCTGCACTGAACTATTGTATTCAGCGATAACAACAAAAGCAGAGTTTAAATCGTGAATTGGTTTGCCACCGGTCGCCATGCTCATGTCGATAACAGAAATGGTTTGCCCTCGGATATGAGCGATTCCGCGAATATAGGAATTTAACTTTGGAATAGAGGTCAATTTTGGACATTGCAGTACTTCTCGTACCTTAAACACGTTAATGCCAAATTTTTGCCGACCGTTCAATCTGAATAATAATAACTCTAAGCGATTCTGCCCCACTAACTGGGTACGCTGGTTAACTGAATTCATAATTTCAGACATGTAAAACTCCGTGAAAATTAAAATCGGCTTAATAGTTGCTTTGACCTTAATATCGCGGCAAATACTTCGCTCATTACGCTAAATCGTCTAATTTTTGACGCTATGCTCAGCCTGTATTTGCCTAAGCATAGACAAATCGGTCTCAAGTGAAAATGAATAATAATGTTATTTATAAAGTGCTTGTAGCAATCACCCTACTGGCTTTTACCCATTCAGTGGGCTTTGCAAGCACAAGCAGTCATAAAACGCGCTCAGCACAGTTAATTACTGGTGCAGAGCAATACGTGGCATCACAAATCAATACATCGGCAGATGCTCACTTAAACATTAGCACGGCTGACATTGATCAGCGGGTAAACCTACCTATTTGCCCCACGCCAATTGTGTATAGTGTCAATGCCGACTCTTTACAGCAGAGTAATATAGCGGTCAAGGCGCTATGCCAGCAAACAAATTGGTATATGTATTTAATGGTAAACGTAAAACAAATGCAGCCAGTGGTGGTGATATCAAACGCGGTAAGCCCAGGTACAATATTAAACCAGAGTAACATTAAGTTGGTCGATATGAACCGGGCACTATTGAGGCGCACGACATTCTCAACACTGGATGATGTCCTAGGCGCTAGGATCAAAAGACGCGTACGACCTGGCCAACCCATTACACCGAATAATTTATGTTTTGTCTGCAAGGGTGATACAATTGTCATCAATGCTTCAAATCCAATGATGCAAGTCAAAGCGACGGGAGTTGCAATGCAAGATGGTAATATTGGAGACACGATCAGCGTCACCAACAGCCGTTCTAAAAAGCAAATTAATGCACGCGTTGCCAGTACCAGCGAAGTCGTTGTTAATATATAGGTGAAACACCCGTACAGCATACAAAAATTGTGTAAGTCGCCCTAAAGATTTGTTCTAGGATGCCGATACAATATTTGAGGAAAGTTTATTAAGGTCAGGTAGTCATTATGTCTATTAACAATGTTAACAACAATGGTCAAAAGCAAGTTATTGATAACCAAAAAGTTAATCAACAACAGTCGCAAAACCATCAAGCGAGTGAAGCCGCTGCAAAGAGCACTTCAGCGCAACCTGTACGTCAAGATTCTGTGTCGTTAACGCAATCTGCACAGCAACTAGCGCAAGTACAGAAAAAGAGTACTGAAGCACCAGTCAATCAAGAAAAGGTTGATAGATTGAAAAAAGCGATTCAAAGCGGTGAATACAGTGTAAATCCTGAGAACCTTGCGAAGAATATTGCATTGCAAGAATCAGATATATTTGGCAGAAACTAGTATCGGCAGCATAATGATTGCCTACTAAACAACAGGCAAAGCGAATGTCAGAATTAATAAAAGCAATAAAAATACAGTTCGACCATCTCGAAAACCTCATTCAAGCGCTTGACGCTGAGCTGCATCTTATTAGCACCAGAGATGCAGAAGCCCTGATAAACCTGCTCAAAAATAAAGAAGAATTGCTGACGAATATTCAACAGCAAGACGACGCCATAAGCCAAGCATTCAATGCCGCCACTGAGCAAGAGCGCACAAGCGAAGAAGTTACTGCGCTATTTGAACAAGCGAAAAAGCTAGTCTCAGAGTGTGAATACCGTACCAAAATAAATCAAACCGCTGTTGAACAAGGTCAACTTCGACTTGAGCATTTACGCACCTTGTTACTTGAGTCTCGCGCTAAAGAGTCCATGACCTATGACAAGAGCGGAAAAGCACGTGGCGGTAAGAGCGGTCGAGGGATCAGCGCTTAGTCTACAAAGACTGAGGCCTTTAAACCTTCCTTTATTGCATTCTTCTTTGTTTAACCACAATGATGCACGCTAAGCGTATTCATTGTTTCGATGATGTTGAATCAGCCTAATGGCGGCAAGCTCTTGCCGCAAAACACCATAAATGACAATACTGCTAGGCTGTAAAAGGAAACCTGCCGCGAGCGTATATTAACGTTAGTAGTAATGAACGTCCTTTACGCGTTTAGGCCGAGCCGTAGAAAGATATATGTCGTACACACGTTTGAAATCTAACTCTAATTCAGTGGCATATAAGTCGTCCCCCACTGGGTAACTTTTGATTACCCTCGCGCCACGAATAACCCCTTGTACTGAACTCGATAAACGCTCATCAGATAGTAAAAAATTAGATAATGTCTGGCTACCGTCAACTTTTTGGCCATACACCTGCTCAGTAAGTTCACGATATGCATCGAGCTTTGAGGCTTTAATCGCCATTAGCATTTTAGTTGAGTCTGTATTGCCCCGTTGCCCTTTGATGGGTGCATAGCCAATAGCGGATAACACAGGGTACTCTTGTGGCTCTACCACCTCCCACTCAACCTGTTTATCGAACACAGAGGAACATCCGCCAAGCACCAAGCTTAAGCTCATTAAGGTAAAATATAATCTTTTCATATTGATTCCAGTGCTAACAGGCCGAGCAAGCTATTGCCGCTTTGTGGCCATTATCATGTGTATGGTATTGGGTATAGCAAGAACCGCACCTTTATTTAGCCGTTTTACAGCAACCAATAAAAATTCTGCTTAAAGGCTCGGTATAGGTATGAAAAATGCTTAACCAATGGAATTACACAAAGGCGCCTAATGTCTAGTTTTGTCCCCTGCACCACCAGTACTGGGCACAAAAGGACCTACTGCCAACACCATATGCGAGTAAACTCTTTATGCCTAAGTTACGTCAATCTCTAGCTACTGCTGTCACTTTAATGGTGTTGGCAGCGACTTCTTTACCTATGCTGGCGAATGCAGCGTGGTTTAAAGCGACGGGGCAAGCAATAATTAATAATGGCAATAAAGCTTTAGCCAAAAAACAAGCAACACAAGAAGCCGTTAAGCAAGCGTTGATGTTTGCAGGGGCTTCTATCACCAGTGTTCAAGAAATGTCGAACGGGTTATTAGAAAATGACCGCTTCGAAGTGCGAAGCGGTGGTGAAGTAAATGATTTAGCGCTTATCAGCGAAACCTACCACGATGACTATGTGACGATTACCATTCGAGCGGACATATTCGCGCACCAGAACCAATGTGCAGCAGCACAATACAAAAAACGCTTGGTCAGCACATGGTTTCCTATTCGCGATCGCCAACAAGGTCTTACCGGCGGGCTAACAGAATTTGGCCAAACCATTAGCGAGCGCTTTGAACGTCAATTCAATCAAACGAGTCGATTCGCCCGCATAACTCACCGCAAGCCCTACTATTTGTCAACGCAAAGCCCTGACATCACAAACGACATCATCACGCTTGCACGGCGCACTGACAGCCAATATGTGTTAATTGGAGAGATTACCGAGCTATCAGTAGAGCGCACTTCACGAAATGCCCTACTCTTTTGGCAAGACGCGCCATTGACCAGAAACTTTCGTTTAGAGTTATTCCTCTTTGATGGCAATACCGCCGCTTTACTTAAACAAGAAAACATCGCAATCCATAGCCCATGGGAGTTCGAATTACACCAGCAAGTTAGTCCTACTAGTCAACAGTTATGGCAATCGCAATATGGTAAAGCGGTGACAGCGGCGATAGCAGAACAAGCGACATTAGTAGATGAAGCATTAAACTGCTTACCTACATACGCACGCGTTTTACGGGTAGATAATGAACAGGTTACGATAAACATTGGCAAGCAAGATGGTGTGCAAGTAGGCGACGAAGTCACTCTGTTTAAACATGCACAATTCGTTGACCCGATAGGCAACCTTCATCAACAATTACAGCTTCACCCAAATCAGCTAAAGGTGATACGCGTATTTAACGACACAGCCTTGCTAGGATCAATATCTGGCGCACCATTGGCGAATGTTCAAGCAAACGACTTCGTTGCACGCCAGTAGCGCTTTCATTCTTAGTGGGGCTAAGCAATAATAGCGGGGGTAGCAAAAATGATAATGCTTAGGCTGTCCCCGTAGTTTAATGGATAAAACGAGCCCCTCCTAAGGGCTAGATCTTGGTTCGATTCCAGGTGGGGATACCAAATTGCATTATGAACGATAACCTTCATTAATCTTAAGCCACTCCAAGCCAATGAAAACAAGCCCTTCAGGCTATCCCTGTAAATTTTAGACTTTAATCAAGATTAACCTAAATACCTTATTTTTAATGCCTGTTGATACACATGTGATACACAGAATCATTGCGCACAGCCTGTAAAATCAGTACCTTAGTAAAAGAGAATACTTTTACTGATACACAGATGAGCCAAGATAAATTCAAATTCACTTTAAAACGCATATCTGTTCTAGAGCCAACGAGCACTAGAAAGCGCTACTACGATATAGAAAACCGTGGATTAATTCTTGAAGTGCTGCCTTCTGGCCGTAGAGTATTTCGCACCATCTTACGCAACGGCTTAACGGGCATGATCAACTCCGTGACAATAGGAGTTTTCCCTTCGATAACGGTTGATATGGCAATCAAACGCCACTCAGAAAATGTTGCAGAAATAACTAAAGGCAATGATCCTAACGAGACAAAACGTGAAGCGAAGCGCAGAGGAATGAGCTTTGCTGAATTACATGAGCTGTATGACAAAGATTTTGCTGAGAAAGTGAAACGTGACGAGCGTAGAGCTACGAGTCAATTGCAAAGTAGCCGTTTATACAAAAATCACCTCGCCGATATACTGGATCATAAAAAGAGAAGGCTTTCAGAGGTAACGCTTGAACAAATTGATGCGAGGTACGCTTCGCAAGTAATTGACACGCTAAAATCAGAAAAAACGAAGCCCATTTTCAACAAGGTGCTAACCCTACTACTAAGCATGTTTAACTTAGCGATTAGAAAGCACTTAATCACTACGAACCCGTTTCTCGGCGAGAAAAAATTTAGAGATACTGAGCGTAAACGCTATCTACAAGATAATGAGATTGAACGCTTCTTTGCCGCGGTAAATCAGGAAGAACAGATATACCAGGACGTTGTTAAAATGCTGCTGTTTACAGGGCAAAGAAAGAACTGTGTATTGTCGATGCGGTGGGAAGAACTAGACCCTAGCCTTACTATATGGACCATTCCAGTTTCGAAGATGAAAGGCAAGGAATCACATACCCTTCCCTTACCAATCCAATGCATCGATATATTGCAGCGACGTTCACAAGAAAAGCACCTAAATGGCTTTGTATTCCCCGCAAAAACAAATAGTAGCAAACTGGGTCATATTGCCGAAAAAACCGGTGAGAACTCCTTCTGGCGACGAATAACCAGAAATGCGGGGCTATATTCAGAAGACAAGAGTCAGAATCTAACTGTTCATGACTTACGCCGAAGCCTAGCCAGCTGGCAAATTAACAACGATGTTGACTTATACACGGTGTCCAAAACGCTTGGTCATAAGAGCATAGCGACGACTCAAAAAATATACGCTCACCTAAATTCAGATAAAGTTCGAGATGGCGTTTCAACAGCGGCTTCAGCGCTAGAACTTGCAAGTGTAAATAATAAAAAAAATGCTTCTAGCATTAAAATAGCAAATTTCATCAAGTCGCTCAGTAACCATGAGCAGCTTGAGCTATTAAATATTCTTCAAAAAATACACTCTGGAGAACTAAATTAGTTCTTGGCTCAACTTTAAATGACTAACTTAGAAATACAGTCGCCTAGTATTTTAGAGTGATGAAGCTCGTGTATATTTAACTTATATTCGACATTTATACTTTCGTTGAGAATAACTAACTTATTAAAAAGGAAACGAGGGATTTTTTTTGGATTATCGATTGAAAAATAAACTAACTCTCGCTCAAAATCTTCTAATTGTTCCATTTTATCGTCAAAATTTTTCATCATATCTTCCAACAAGGCAACTTTATTCCTCGCCGGAACTAAAGCCTGAACCGATTCATCGTCCGAAGTTAAACAATAATCTAAATATAAATTTGTGTTGCGTAATTCATAATCATATATTTCTAGAGGACTATAATGAGCGTAACCTTTAAACAATAGATTACATTGCTCAACTTCCGATATTATCTTTTCGAAGGACTGCGCTAAACTTAGTATTAAAGCATTGTTTTTAGAACTTTTTTCAGAATCGATACTAGAGTGACAAAATGGGATCTTTATAATCGCTATATCTTTACTTCTTAGCTCAACAGTATCGAATAACCGACATGAAAAATACAAATACTCATCTATTTTCCCGGCCCTTTTACCTCGAAGGTGAAGCCCCCCCTCAAATGAATCATACCCTTTTTGTTTCTTTGAGGTAATTTGGAAGCTAAATTCCAGAATACAATATGGACATTTTGAACAACGATGAATTTTGAAGCCATCTTCTATGAAAGTTTGAACCGTGGTTGTTTCAGAGCATTGCAGACATAATTCGCCTGCACTCCTCTCAGTATATATATCATCCATTATTTTCTGTAAATCTGTCCGTTCAATACCAAGGGAAATGATACTGTTTTTTAGCTCAATTAATCTAGTATCCATATATTTACTCCACGTCATATCATCTAGTCAACTTCAACATATCAAAAATCAACTTTGAAAAGCCTGCAGCTTTTGTCGGGTCTGATAACAATTGCATCATTTGATTTTGGTGGGCTTCGCTACTGTCTAACACTGCATCATCAATCGCTTTGCTAAAGTCACCCAGCATGGCTTGTTCTGAGCTGTTGTTCTTTATTTGTTGCATCACCAAGTTGTTTTCACTCACCTTGTCACGCACTGTATAGGCGTAATTCACCATGTCTTTTTCGCTTAACTGGTCAGTAATAAACAACTCGTTTAAACGGCTAATTAACTGTGATAGAAATTCTGCTTTTTTGTCCTTTGGAGTTGCTGTACCTAAGCCCTCACCAGTACTTAAATAGGTTTCACTGTTAACTTCCATAATAAGATGTTGTTGCTTGATTTTAGAGAGGCGATAGTGACTTAATTCTACATTACTTAGGTCTACTTCATCTTCATCTACCACAGCTTCGCGCAACATTGGGCGAAGGTTACGGGCGTATAAACTTAGCTTTTCAAGGTCCTTATTGTCGTAATCGACTATTTGCGACATAAATTCATAAAAACGCACAAAGGTACCCAAATCCTTTTTGAATATCTCTAATGCGTCTTTTTCTTTTTTGCAGTCCTTAAAGCTATTCTCCGCGTTGGCAATCAAAACCGCGTCATTGGTCTTCTTAGAACGCTCAAACATGTCTCTGGCTTGTTTATAGGCCTGTACCGCAGACTTATAACGTTGTGACCATCTCTCTACTGCTGGCTTACAAATATTAGCAATGGCGGCATTACTTTTGTTTTTAATATAAAACGCATCACAAAACAGGTTTACTTCTGACCATGTGAATATTTTTGCATCCTTTAGCTTGTCGAATAACTCAAATATCAGGTTAGGATCAGATACATCGTCTAGTTCAGTGGTTTGATAATAAGGTTGGAATGCGTCTAGGATATCTTGGGAGTCATTAAAAAAGTCTAATACAAAGGTGCCAGTTTGAGCTTTGCCTGGGAAGATACGGTTTAGACGTGACAAGGTTTGAACACATTCCACACCACCTAACTTTTTATCTACGTACATGGCACAAAGTTTAGGTTGATCAAAGCCGGTTTGAAACTTGTTCGCTACTATCATTACCTGATAATCGTCGCTATCAAAGGCCTTACGCATGTCTCGGCCTTTAAGGTTCGGGTTCATGTTAGTTTCGGTAAACTTATCGCCCAGCAAACCAATAACATTAGGATCTTTATCGGTAAATTCCACTTCACCAGAGAAGGCCACCATAGCGAAAATTTTACCGTAACCTTTTTCGGTGATGTATTTATCAAAGCCTAGTTTGTAACGCACAGCCTCTTTACGTGAACTGGTCACTACCATGGCTTTGGCTTGCCCACCTAGTAAACCCATCACATTGTCTTTAAAGTGTTCAACTATCACCTGTACTTTTTGACTTATGTTGTAGTCATGTAAACGTACCCATTGATTAAGCTTTACCTTGGCTTTTTTACTCTCTACTTCTTCGTCACTACCCTCTATTTTCATGGCAAGGTTATAAGCCACTTTGTAGTTGGTGTAGTTTTTAAGTACGTCTAAAATAAAGCCCTCTTCAATCGCTTGGCGCATGCTGTAAACATGGTAGGCTTCGGGCTTATTGGTTTTAGATGGCGCTTCATCTGGTTTAGGCAAACGGCCAAACAATTCTAGGGTTTTGGTTTTAGGTGTAGCGGTAAACGCTAAATAACTTAGGTTAGTTGAAACACGGCGAGAGGCCACGGCTGCATCTAGGATGTCTTCTGTACTCAATTCTTCTGGATCAGTCGAATCCACCATTAACACTTCTTTTAACTGGCGTGCAGTAGAGCCAGTTTGTGAGCTGTGGGCTTCATCGGCAATGACCACGTATTTACGCTCTTTCAAACTCACACTGTTTTCAATGGCTTTTAACACAAAAGGAAAGGTTTGAATGGTCACTATGATAATCGGCTGGGAGTTTTCTAGGGCACTGGCTAGTTTTTCAGACTTAGAGCCATCACCTTCTTTGTTGTTGATGCGCCCCACTACACCATCGGTATGTTCAAACTGGTAGATAGTGTCTTGTAGCTGGTCATCTAACACTGTTCTGTCAGTGACTATGATCACTGAATCAAAATTCTTATTGCCGTTTTCGTCTCGCAGGGCTGATAGCTGGTGAGCGGTCCAAGCAATAGAATTAGACTTACCCGAGCCTGCACTATGTTGAATCAGATACTTATGCCCTGGCCCTTCATCTCGGGCTGCATTCACCAGTTTCGATACCACATCCCACTGATGGTAACGAGGAAAGATAAGGGTTTCTTTTTTATATTTACGCCCTTCCCAATCTTCTTTTTCTTCAATTTGTAAATGCACAAAACGAGCAAGAATATTCAGCAGGTTATCGGGCAGTAATACCTCATTCCACAAGTAGTCGGTAGCATATTGGTTGATGTCTTCGGGTACATCATTACCGGCACCGCCCTCGCTAGTACCTTTGTTAAAGGGTAAGAAGAAAGTGTTATCCCCTTCAAGACGAGTCGCCATATACACTTCATATTGGCTTACAGCAAAATGCACTAAAGCACCACGTTTAAAGGTTAACAATGGCTCTGGTTTTTTAGTAACAGGATCCATCGCAAAACGTGTGGTTTTATATTGTTTGATGGCGTTTTGTACCACCTGTTTAAATTCTGATTTTAACTCTAACGTGACAACCGGCAAGCCATTAACAAACAGTACCAAATCAATACGCCAAGCTTTCGCTCTGCTGCCGGTTTCTAATAAATGTTCCTCAGTTGCCCAGGGCGAGTAAACCAACTCAGGCACTACCCGCAAGCGGTTGGCTTTGTATGCAGCTAAGGTGTCAGGGTTAAGTTCATGCTCTGGTTTAAACTGGCATAAACTAAATCGGGTACCACGGTCACGTAATTCATGACGTAATGCCCCTAAGGTGCCAAAGGTACGCATTTGTGTATTAGCGGCATTGGGGTCGGCTTTGTTGAGTTGGGTAGCAACCCGTTCTAAAAACGTTTGTTCTGCGTTGTTGGGATACAGGGATTTAAACTTCTGCCATTGTTTGTCTTGGGTTTCCTGCACAAAACCTAATAAGTCTTCAGGGTACAATGCCAGTTCACGGTTATAGTTGTCGGCTTTACCCAGCAGCCAGCCGTTAGCGACCAACTGCGATATCATGTCGTTTTGGAAAACTACTTCTTGTGCTTTTGAAGACATATCAATCCTTTATCCTTTGTCCCTATCTGAATCAATGTTGAATATTGGCTCTGAATAAGCGTAATGCATCGTGTGATCCCATTCTATTATTTTTATTTTAGGGTCTACTTTCCTGACGATACTTTTCAACAATGCTTTTTGTGATCTATCAGCTCGCTCTCCAAAAATTACTTCTTTTACGCTGACATAAACATAATTCCCTTTTATGTTTTTATCTTCTGTATCAACAAAGATACGAACTTCATCTTCATAGCGCCAAAAGCCAGCTTTAAAACATAACACATCTTTTGCCCGCTCTATCGTAGTGGGTTTAGATGAAACTAAGTGCGAATGTGAACCATAGATAATTTCGCGAAACTCGGTACCCTTTTTGGTTTCAAATCCAATAGCAATGCCTCGATTACCATTGGCATAGTGTGCCCACATCAATGGATTATTGTGATACTTAGATGATGAACAAAATCTCAGCGATTTATGATGTTCTCTTAGTGCGTCAATTGAACTTTCAGGTATATCAGGGTCAGCGGTATAATAACCTTCCATAGGGTCATTCATATTTTCGAAAGTTGCGGTAAAAAGGCGCTGATTAACTATTATGTCTAATACAAACTGAAAATTATCTAACGTCCTGTATTTGTATAGCAATCGACTGTTCCCTACTTAAATAATTTTTTTATTGATTTTTGAATTTCATTTTTAGCATATTCGACTATTTGCTCTTTGCCTTTATCAATAGCGATTTCTCTTACAGAATCGTAGTCGTTAAGTTCATGACATTCCGTACACTCAATCAAATCGCCTGAATTTAGCTCTTTTTCTGTATCACCGGCTAAAGGTGAGTCACAAAACAAACAATTTAATGATACTTCAAACGATTTATCTTCCATGTTATACCCCAAATATTTTTAATCCCAACATTGTTAAACCGACTACGGCTCCTAATAAAACAAAAATACCTTTATGATCTTCAACATAATCTGATGCTTTTTTCAGTATGCTTCTTTTTGCTTTTAACTCATCAGATTTCCGTTTTGATCTAGCAACACCAATGCCTTTTGGAGTTATACCTAAATGTCCGTATTTTTCTCCCATAGCTCGATGGGTGATCCACTCGTGCGAAAAGCATAAATCAGTCGCTTTTTGTAAATCGCCAAGCGAAAATTTAGTTTTAAAGTTACTGTTCACGTCTATAACCATAGCGTCATCAATAGTAAACATGGCAATTTTGTGCGTGATGCCGTTTTCTTCAAGGTAATCAACCATTAAATATAACAATGCGAATTCAGCATTGAGTTGATTCATTAACTGTCCCCTCCCAATTCCTAACATCTATTTTGCCTGTGACAGCTGCGGAGATTAGGGCTGTGCGGCGTTCTTGTATTAAGTTTATTGCAGATTCTGCTTTGCTAATTAATGACTCATATTTTCCAGCAATGCTTTCAACATAAATTAATATTGCACGCTGTTCTTTCGGCGGTGGGACTGGCAGCCTTACGCGACCTAATGTTTCCGTATTAAGGTTATCCATCGTGGACCCTTTTGACTCCAATGACAATTCAGATATGACACCATCAGAGGTAATTAGGAGATAGGCGTATTCAGGAATCAATCGACCATTCAGTTTTGCCTTCAGGCTGCCAGTACCACATAGCCAGCCTTCCTGCTCATTAGTAACGATTGCACAGCGGCCAAGTTCACCTCTTCGTGCAAAGATTATTTCGCCAGCAGCTAGCTTGTGGCGACTCAATCGTTCTTGAGTGTCTTTATCAACTGTTACTTTTGAATCAGGAAGTATTTTTCCTGCTGTCATATGTGCTGGGTTAATTAGTGGAATGCCATCAACTACGTAATCTTCTGCATGCAGCTGACTCCCGAACGGACCAGTTTGCATTTCTAATGTATTAAACTTTAACTGTGCGACAGACCAGTGCGCCGGCACTTCCCCTAACCACTCAACCCCTGACTCGCGCAAGGGGACGTTAGGGGTGAGGCCTTTAGTGACGGAATGACTGATAACTGCTTGGCGTTTTTCTTTAAGCAGTGCGATTAGCTGTTGTTGTTTGTCGATCAGGGTGTCGATTTTAGCGGTTTCGTGGTCGAGGAAGTTGGCTATTTTTTCTGAGTCAGCAATAGCTGGAACCGGAACGCCCAATAAACTAATAAAATCCCAACTAGCTCTTGGCATCTTGGAACCATAGGTTGATGAATCCACTTGCTTAATGAACTCTTCCGTAAGCGAATAATAATTCAGAAATTTAGGGCTAACTTTTGTACATCTGAACACTAATAATTCTGACGAACAAATACCGGAGAAATTTGCTAGCCATGACTTTGCCAGATACGGTCTCAACTTTCCAAATAAAACATCACCATTAGAAAAAGAGGTTGATAAGCCTTCGGGCTTAGCATCTTCTTTCTGTATATATTTTCCACTCCACGACTCAATATTTTCCATTCCAACATATTTATGTGTTGAGCCGGGTTCTATTTTATCTCCTTCAAGATTCACAACGTATTTGAGCTTGATGCAATTCCAATGTGACGGAATTTCACCTAACCACTCAGCTCCAGAATCTTTGTACTCTGAGTAAGCCTGAAACTTTCCCACCATCAGGAATGTACCTCTTGCAGCAAGGCCATGATCTCCGCACTCACAGCATCCAAGTCGGCGTCTATCTCGATTAAGTCTCTGGGCGGCTGGTACTGATAGAAATGGCGATTAAAGGGTATCTCGTAACCCACTATGCCTATCTGTTGGTCTTTGGCATCTTTCTTACTGGCATCTATCCAGGCATCGGGCACATGTGGTTGTACTTCTTTTAGGAAGTAAGTCTCGTTGAGACCGTTGACTGTTTGGCTTGGGTCTAGCGCGACGTTTTCATTGTCCCGCAGGTCGCCATCTGTTTTGTATTCCAGTACTTGGCCTTGATAATTACCCTCCCCAGCAAACAAACCATAAAAAGGGTTGGCTTGGCTTTTAGAAAGAGATTTATGCACCTTCTTAATAACTTTCTCAGCGTCTGGGTTTTTCCAGCTCACCGCAGCGGTAATTTGCTTAAGCTCTTTCGCCTCTAACTTAATACCAAGCTTTTTAATGGCGGCTTTAACGATGCCATCATAATCGTTCATGTCATCGCACTGCTCCGTACCAATGCTACTTTGTAGCTGTTTGGCTTTTAGCATAATGTGTTTTTGCACCAGCCAGGTTTTACTGTCGAGTAGATCTTTAATTTGTTTTTCTTTTAAGTCACTAAAGTGGCTTTTGACATAAGCACGGATTTCGATAGCTTGTTCTTGCAGCATTCCATAGTTGTCACAATTGGCATCATCTGACCAAGCTTGACCAAATTCTTCATACACCCACTTCATCGGGGCATTTAAGGGCTTGTTGGCAAAACGTAATTCAGCAATCCGCTCATCACTAAACTGATAAGACTCACGCAAAGGCCGCTCTATGGTGATACGGCGATAACCAAATTCGTGGGTGGTGAAGATTTTACTGGAGAAGGTTTTAGCCACCTCGGCTTTAGGGTTAGCCGACTGGCGTCCACGGTTACTCTTTTGTTCGACCGGCTTATCTAGCCCTAATTCAGACAGAGGGCGTGCATCAACTACTTCAAACTGACCAAAAGTTCGAGTGATGGTGGCAATGTCCTGCTCGCTCATTTCGTTGCGTTTAGAGCCTAATGATTTACGCATTTTACCGCAGAGGTTCACGCCATTAATCAGTTGTACTTTGCCCTTACGCTCAGTACCCTTTTTATTAGACAAAATCCAAACATAGGTAGCAATACCGGTGTTATAAAACATGTCTGTAGGCAATGCGACTATGGTTTCTAACAAGTCACTTTCTAGAATATAACGACGAATTTCTGACTCACCTGAGCCAGCACCACCAGTGAATAAAGGTGAACCGTTGAGGATAATGCCAATACGCCCACCACCTGCAGATGAATCCCTTAGTTTGCTGATCAGATGTAATAGAAATAACAAGGATCCATCAGACACCCGAGGCAAACCTGGACCAAAACGCCCTTCAAAACCTTTTAAGCTATTTTCCTTTTTTATATCGCCTTCGATCTTCTTCCAGTCCACTCCAAAAGGCGGGTTAGATAACATGTAGTCAAACTTGTCGCCGTATAGCTGGTCATTAGACAAAGTATTGCCTAACTTAATGTTATTTACCTCTTGCCCTTTGATCAGCATGTCGGCCTTACAAATGGCATAACTCTCAGGGTTTAACTCCTGCCCGTAGGCCACCATCTTGGCACCTTGATTAAGTTCGTGTACATATTCCATACCCGAGGACAAAAAGCCACCAGTACCAGCTGTAGGGTCGTATATGGTGCGAATAATGCCAGGTTTAGTAAGTGCTTCATCATCTTCCATAAACACGAGTGAAGTGGTAAGACGTACAATGTCACGGGGAGTAAAGTGTTCACCAGCTGTTTCATTCGAGCCTTCAGCAAAGCGGCGTATTAGCTCTTCAAAGGTCAACCCCATGTCGTGATTCGAAATGGCCTTAGGGCTTAAGTCAGTTTGCCTAACGCGCTGCACCACTTTATACAATAAGTTGGCATCGTTAAGCTGACCAATAAACTCAGCGAAGTTAAAGTACTCGAAGATTTCACGGGCGTCTTTAGAAAAACACTGAATGTAACTCTGTAAGTTAGCCTTAATGCCCGACTCACCCAGCCTAGACAAATCCATCTTAGAGGTATTAAAAAACGACAAACCACCAGTAGCGCGTAATAAAAGCTTTTCTTGCGCTTCTTCAGGTAGGTTCATAGCTTGAATTCGTTCAAGCTCTGCTAGAACTTGGTCTTTAGTATTTTCTAAAACCCCTTCAAGACGACGTAACAAAGTAAAAGGAAGAATAATACGGCCATATTGGCTTTGCTTAAAATCCCCCCTTAAAAGATCGGCAATAGACCAACAAAAAGCAGCCAGGTTATTAGGAGTGGGGTTTGTGTCGTTTTGACTCATTAATCATTCTCGAATGGTTATCTTACTGTAATGTTTTTTTACTGATCTTCATTAAAATAATCAGTATCGATATTTTTAACTTGATAGGTGCTTTTAACTGACACCCCAAGGTCATATTTAATCATCATCTCGGCAAGTTGCTGCCCGTCAATAAGTACAATTTTTTTCTCGATACGTTGCACGTAGTCCAAGGCGTCACTGCTGAATTTGGAGGTCGTTATGAACACGCCTTTGCGAGCTCGCTGCATATCTAGAGCACCCGAAAAGGCCTGAATGTCGGGGCGACCAACAGTGTTACTTTCGCGATAACGTTTGGCTTGTAAATAGATAGTATCTAATCCAAGTGGGTCTTCGTTAATCACTCCATCAATGCCACCGTCGGCGCTATATTGTGTGGCTTTACCTGAGTCTTTACTCCAACCGCCATAACCCATCGCTAACATTAAGTCGACTACTAGAGTTTCAAAAAACCTAGGACTAGAATCTCTAATTAAAGTAAGAATTTCGTCACTCAACTCGCTCTGGATAATGGCAAACGACGCTTCCATTTGCTCAGTGGGCGACATAGACGTGTCTGGTTCCCCCCCTGACAAAGGCATTGTATTTAGGACAGGGCTAACCGAGAGGTCGCTTGTTCCGTTTTGCCATTCTTGGAAAAGTGGATATTGTGCAAGTGTGGATTTATTGATCTGGGTTGGATTACTTTTAAGTAGAGTTTTGCCATCTTCGGTGATTACAAACACCCCCAATTTGACCGCATCTAGTAGTCCTGCTTTTTTCAAATAGGTGCGCGCCCAACCGATACGGTTATGAAATACTCGTTGCTTACCGCTGGGTAGAAGCTCATTTTTGTCTTCTTCACTTAAATTCGCTTTTTGCGCCAGCAACACATAGAGATCTTGTAGTTTATGCTCTTGCCCATCTGCTAGCTCGCTAAGTAGCGGTAACATAAAAAACTGAAAATCTGGAACTGCCATGTTCATTTCCCAAAAGAAGGGTTAATACTCCAGCGCTACGATTAAGTTACTGTTGTACGGTTAGAAAGTTTGTATCGAGAATACATTTTTTTAACAGGGGTGTGAACCTTACACCACCATTTAAAAACTATTTAATTCCACTCAGAAAAATACACGCCACTTTGCATTTACTGCCGGAGTGGGCGGCAATTTAGTATAAATACTATCTCTGCATGTATGCTTTGATTTTAGCGGCTAATCCAGGCAGTTTTCCATTCATAGTGCGCGCTGTGAAATGTCCACATAATACGATAACACCTTGCTCTGTCCGCCCTATTTCAAAGCCATCGTCCTGAGTGAAGGTGACATCTCTAAACACTTGCTTGTATGAACTCCAAAACGCCTTACCGTAGGCAACGACGACGCTAGGGCGGTGCTCTGCATATAGAGCTTGTAAAAGAGTGATGCGACCTGGCATTACAGTTTTATAGTACGATTCTCGTGAAGCAAATTGAGGGATCAACTTTTCATATCCCCAAGACCCAATGCTCGCTTTTGGCAGAGGCATCAGTTCGCACAGTAGCGTATTGGAACCCGCCCTACCCAATAATTCGGCTTGATGCTGTCGCACTGCTTCCGTGTCGAAAGGTTTATCATCAAGCATTAAACTTAACACTGACATACCACGCCATGTTCGTTGAATGGATCGTTTACCTTCATGAAACTTCAGAATGCCGAGCTTTTTATGGGCTTCGTAATTATCTTCAAATTGACTAAAACCCAATCTTGCTCTCAAACTCTCCTCACCACCGCCCCCCTCTTCCATACCCAAAAACCAAGTATCAGCGTTTTTGTCACCGTAACCAACAAAGTTCAATAGATGGTCTATTTCTGAATTTTCAAACATGTTATTCCCTTAAAAACTAATCGCTGATACTAAAAGCTGTCATCGTTGATGTATTTAAGGTTCGAATAACTCAGCAATTGAAGCGATTATAATCAAATGAATCAGCGATAATGCAGCATTAAAAACGTTAGCGAAATCCTTTTTCTGTCGATTTTACAAAGTTTCCATTTAGGTCCGCACATAAAAACAGGTGTAACGCTTGCGCCAAACTATTGCGCCATAACGCGCAATACTTATCTGAATCCCTTATTTTTACAGGGCTAGGAATTAGTTAAAATGTCAGAGCACCTTAAAAAAGGTCCAGTTTAGCGTGTTATATTGCGCGTTTGAAAAACTATAAATCGATGGTTATTGCTGATAAATGACAATCTCTTTAATGTAGGTTTTCCTGATATACCGCTTAGGCCTAGCCGCACGAGCGATCGCTATGACATTAAATAATGATAGATACTGAATCTATACTCAAATGGGTGATCACCATCGGGTCAAGAACACCGGTGTTAGCTAGCCCCCTGCTGATATGCAAATAGGAGAATAAATGCTCTTTGTACGGTCGCATTTCAACGAAATAAACCACAACATCCAGATTAATCCCTTAACTTATCTAGCCGAAAACCAGCGATAGATTTGTGATGAAAAATCTATAATAGATTTTTTTGTCTTTAAATTCATATAGTTAATAAAAATCGTTCCTTGCCATAACATTTACAAAAGTGTAATTTTGTTCCGACTATTTTTAATGGGTGCGAAGAGTGATAAACAAATATCAAACTCAAGCCACATTCTCTAGTGCTTGGAAAATAAATGAACTCGAATGATAGCGACGCAAGTCAACCAATCCTAAACTCAATTTCAAACGCAAAAATAATCGTTGGCACTAGAGTATTCACAATACCTGTAAACAACGAATTAGTAGAAGCACTAGAAACCTGCGAGCCGAAAATCGAAGACACCTCAATGAAGATGACAAACTTTATGAGCGCTTATCTGTCTGAAAGAAAAGCCAATTGCCATATAGAAATATGCGGAAAAGAAATCCCATTTAACTTACCAACATATATGTATGATTCGTTAGAAATGGAGACTAAAAATATTAAGAGACCTGACATCCTGACGGATGAATTCGGGAGTCTGGTTCGAGGGTTTATCCCAACAAGTATGCGTCCCCCAACAAATAAACAACTTTGGTTCGCAAAAAAAATCGCATTGACTTTGGATATTGAACTTACCGAAAATGACACAAAATCGGTAAACCTATGTAGTGATTTTATAGATAAAAATAGAGATCATTTTTTACGCGATCAAGAGCGCTTAAACCAATTGTCTAAGGAAGCTAGACTGGCTGGAAGGGGTTATATCGTTACAACACTTCGGAGTCGAGAAGTTCCTATAGAGGAAATAATGAAGTTAATGGATGTAAATAATCCAGATACTCTTTTCAGACACTGCAAAGGTTATATGCAATTCGTTAAAAATTATGAAAACTTAACAGCGAAAGAGAAAGGGCTCAGACTCCTTCTTATAAACAAAATGCTCAGTGAAACCTATGCCCATATAGAAATGGCACTCATTTCGGAAGATTTAATCAAAGAATTTGATTCCGAAAAATTCAAGTTTTAATACCGCAAATATGAATACAAGGTTTGGCGACTAATCCCAAACTCCTTAGCGAGCGTGCTTTTGTTGACACCAGCACTAACACGCTCGTTTAATAATACAATATCTTCATCGGAAAGCGCTTTGGCTCTACCTTTGTAAACGCCTTTTTTCTTGGCTAACTCTATTCCCTCTCTTTGGCGCTCTTTAATCAGAGAGCGTTCAAACTCAGCAAAAGCCCCCATCACCGATAGCAATAAATTGGACATTGGCGAATCATCTTCGGTTGAAAATAAAAGCCCTTCTTTTACAAACTTAACGCTTACTCCCTTTGCTACGAAGCTTTTGACTAATTTACGCAAATCATCCAAGTTGCGAGCGAGCCTGTCCATACTATGAACAAGTACCAAGTCCCCTTCCCTAACAAATTGAATTAATTCTTTTAATTGAGGACGATTAGTATCCTTACCAGACGCCTTATCGGTAAAAACCCTATCGAGAGCTTCCTTTTCTAATTGCCGAGCCTCATTTTGTTCAAAAGAACTTACTCGAATGTAGCCGATCGTCTGACCTTTCATAAAAATCACCTCAATGTGTAAAGTTAGACTTTAAGACTCTAATGCAAATATGTCAATATATTAATTATATGACCCTATATAGACAGATTTGGAATAATTCAGATGTGTCCATCTAAGGTATACTTTATACTTACACTATTGAACTTAAACACAGAAGCTGGATAAGCAAACCCGGCCAACTAAAAGAATTGAATTTAAATGTCCCAAAAAAAACAATGTGCAATTGCTCCATACTTTAACTCTACTTACTTCAGCTATTCGCACTTCTTATTCCCATTTGTTTTGGCCGCAATACTCACTTATTTTTTTAAGACAAAGAGCGTCGTTATTACAGAAGGTTTATCACCATCCCATTACCAATGGGGTATGGCACTTGGTATGTTTTTTTTACTGGTTCACCTAGCTAGCTACATCGCTTGTGATCTCATACCTAAAGATTCGTTTATTAATAATATTGCTAGGTTTATTGCATCAATTTCTTTTTGGTTAGCAAATCAGTCTCTGGCTCTGTCTTTAGCAGTTATCGGCTTGTTTGCTGGCCACCTCGGTTCTTATAACCTTTTTTATCTCGGCAATATTAATTCGATATATTTCGCTATACTTTTAGTCGTACTATTTCCTATCTTTTCAACAGCTTTAGGAAACGGCTTAGTTTCTGAAGTCAAAACGCTTGATTCGACCCCTGAAGACAGTCCTGAAAATCTAAACAAAAAATGGAGTAAAAAAGTAATTTTAATAACCTCGATTCTTTTGGTCTTTCTTGTTTTTTTATTAATAGCTATAAATGAATATGCCGTAAGCGTCTTCCTAGGAGATATTCCTAGCCTTTAGACTTCTTCAATTTTGGTATGCCAGTCTTCAAGCGCTTGACGGATTAAGACTCTTGAACTGGTATGAATATATGTTTCATCTAATTGAGTCATTTTGTGATTCAAAATACGCTCGACGATGTAGTAGTCCACTCCCATATCTCGCAATTGAGATGAGCCATATTTTCTCAAGTCATGAAGACTAAACTGCTTATCAGTCAGTAAAGCGAGTTTACCTGCAGCTTGCGACTCAGAAATAGCTTTGTACCCTTTGCTACGGGGAAATAAAAAGCTGGAGCGTGTTCGATGTCTTTGCCATGTACGGTACTTTATCAATAACTTGTGCATACTCTGTGTAATTGGATGTGAAATGCTTTGGCCTGTTTTTGTGTTCTCGGCAGGGATGTGCCAAATCATATTGGTAAAGTCAAAATGGTCCCATCTAGCGACAGCCGTTTCTCTGTTTCGTGTCATATAACCCAAACATAAAACACACATCATCCTCATACCTGGGTCAAACCGGCGAATCTGTCGAACAAGTACCGAACAGTTCAAAGACTGAATTTTGCATCTCTTCGGCTTAACTCGACTTGAGGTGAGCTCATTAAAACTAATTTTGATTAAAGGGTTACTAGACAAGTACCCTAATTTATCAGCCTGATTATAGGCGGCCTTCAAACATTGAAAGCCATTTTTAAGGGTCGACAGGCTGTATCTCTCATAGCTCCGATTAAGCCATCCTTCGGCTAGGACTCGATGATTCAATGACTCAACGTCGTGAACCGCTAAAACCGGGTACAATATGTTATCAACTTGATGACTAATATTTTTTAACGTCTTGATTGAGCTGCCTGGCGCTAGCAATCGAAACTCCAAATACCACTTTAATAATTCTCCACACGTTTCAAAGGTAGATGCTTTCATCACTGACAGCCTACTTTTTTGAATTGTGAGATAAGCTTTTGAAGCTTCCATTTTTGCTGGATTAATTTCCATCATTGGATAGCGGCCGACGATCTTGCTGGTTGTAATACCGTTCCGTGAAAAGCTCAAATGGAAACTTCCCTTTAATGTTTTAGAGTTTTTTGAATACCTGAAGCTTAGAAACGGCAACTGTTTGTCCCGCAAAATAACGCGAGAGTGCTTATGCTTTTTTAGTGCCGCCTCAGTAATTGAAATATGCAACGTTTTCATTCAACGTCGTCCTTTAATGTGCCTTCTACGGGATCGTTACCGCTCAACTCAGAACCAAATTTAAGCCGTAATAATTCGTCAGTAATGAATGGGAGCCTTGCATAACTCTGGGACCTACCATCTCGAGAAATTAATTCTATCGTTTTCTCACTGCCTAGGATGTTGTTGACCTCTTTTATTTTTCGTCCGTATTGATGTCGCAGCCAACCGACTGATCGCCCTAAATCACATGCATATTTTAAGCTCTCCCTATATACAACCGGGTGATATTGTACTTTCGAAATGATTCGCTTATACGCTTTAGGGAAAGCACTAAAAAAGTAACTATCTAAGTTGGTTAAAGCTTCCTTTGGGATATGGTCTCGGCTATTGGCACTAAACCTAATTTCATGACGGACCCAATGTGGATATATATTTGATTTAGACTTTTTGCCTTTTTCATACACACACAGAAGTTTGTACGCCTTCATTCCCCCAATGTAGCGCGTCCTTCCTCCAATAGAGTTTCCGCAATTCTTTTTTTGAGGTCTCCTGTTAGAAAAACTATTGAAACATCCCCGGCTATAGGCTTTATCAACAGCTTGAATTGAAAATGCTCCTTCATAGTCGTCATAGCTAATATCAAGTCTTTTTATAAATACAGTAGGTTGTTGAGTAAGGGCTACTAACCAAGAAAAGTTGTCATTCTGGGCTGACATAGCGCACCCATTACCGGTAACCTCCAACAAAACACGTTTATGACAAGCGCTATATTTGATGCTGCCACAAACAATATTTTGATTTTGGATGCAACAAAGCTGATAAGCGATATCGTAGCCAATCGGTGATTTCGCAAAGCGCTTAGATACAGTTACCCCAAATTTCTTTAATTGATGCTCTATCCACTTAAAGTAAGTTGCGGCATCTTCAATACCGTTTATCCCAAGTGTAAGGTAATCGATGAATGTTACGCATTTACTTGGAATCGTCTTACCATAATCTGAATCTGCATTTGAGCTAGAGAGGCTAGTGTTTATCTGCATATTAGCTCTCCCCAAGACAGTTGCATGATCTGTTTATGATCAATGGAGATCTTTCGAGGTTAATGGAGCGCAATCTCATTTAACGACCCCCACAGATTTTAGATGGGTATGTAAATGAGTTTGCTGGTTCATAAAACTATCGATTGCCGATCTTTTATAACGAACGCAGCGGCCAATTTTCATATAGGGAATTTGACAAGTACCGTTGCTTCTCCAAACAGCTAAGGTGCCACTTGATACACCAAGCAGCTCAGCTACTTGTACCGGTGTTAGAAGATTTTCTTGGGATGTTTTCTGATTCATATATCTCACTCAAAGTTGTTTAAAATGAGTGAGTATTAAAAACTCAAAAATTTGTGCTGAACAGATGATAGGGTTTTGTAAAATGTATCAAAACCCTTAGAACTTGAATTTTTAATGCATACAAATCAACAGGTTAACCATCTGATGGTTTTATTTACAGACCGTTCCGTTTATCAGTATTAACCAGGGTAATAATTCTCTTTTGTGCTTCGTTGGATAACTTAAAGACATCGATATCAATATCCCGTTGTTCTGCTTCAAAATGAAACCTCTTGCTTAAGAGTAATTTTTCTAGTCGTGCCTTTGGGCTCAGTCTAGGATGTTCATCGTATGAAGTTATCAACTCATTTAGCAAAACGGCAACTTTAAGCTCGTTAGAATCTTTAGGAGTCAGTAAGTACGGCAGGTTACCTTTGAGGGATTCTTCAGAATTAAGTATTGCCGTTTCAACCATATCTCCGCACGTTCTTATAAGAGGCTCCAAATTTAGGAAGGCATACTCCTTCTTTTTTTTCTCTTTTTTCAACTTTTTAAAATACTCCCCGTGCACTACCAATAATTTCCCAATGTCACTCAAGTGGCTCAGTATATGATTATATGTATAAAGCCATTGATCCTCTTGCTCTTCGGCAGCTACAACTTTCTTTTTTAGCTCTTCTATCAACTTGTCTTTATCCAGCTCACTTTCCACTATAATTGGCCTTAGTTACCTTATTAATTGCTGATATTTTACGGGATTGATAATGGGATTTGAAAACAAATGTCGGCTAAATAAATGAACCTTGGAATCTGATACACATGTGATACACGAGAAAACAAACGCCAATAAAAACATTCAAATACAATGACTTAATTTGATAAAACAAATCCAGGTGGGGATACCAAATAGCATTATGAACAACAACTTAACCTAATTTCTGGATAAGAAATATCCTTCAAGCTATGTTTTAACAATATAATTCAATAGCTTAATCACGATTATCCAAATACCTGATCTGAATTCTCACTCGGTGGCGAAATTTTCGTGGGTAGCAAGACGGATTGCCTGACGTAATAACGTGTTATTGCTAGGCAATCCAGCGCTGCTTGGGCTACTTCACCCTGCATGTCATGTCCTTTTTTGCTTATTTCTTTAAGCGTTTATCTACAAACATGCTCGTTTGATGCTTCATCACGTACTAGGTGAGTGGTATATCACAGACGCAAAAGTTCAGCCTTGCCTATTATCTTCAGTATTTTTGTACACTTAATTTTTTATTTTCATAAATAACGAAAACATCACAAAACACTACCAACTCACTAGCTTTAACCTAATTGGCGATATTTTTTGCACCCTATATATCAATCAGCAAAATATTCCTCTAGGCGATGGAAAATAAAGACCTACCAGCATTATCTAAGTTATTGATAATAGTTTGCATTACCCTTTGTCTTTACATATTATCCCTGCGCTTTTTAACATGCTTGACACACTATCAACACAAAAGTAACGGATACCTAAATTAAAATGAAAAGATCGCTACTCGCTACGTCTATTGCACTGACAATGTTCTCTGCCATTGCACAAGAAACACCTAATAATAAAGCCATTGAAACCGTTACAATTTACGGTAATCAACTCAAGGCGCAGGAAGCGACAGGAGCAGCTCAGTACATAGGAGAGCAAGACCTAGAAAAATTCGCTTATACAGATATTCAGCGCATTATTAGGCAAGCACCAGGTGTATCTCTGCAAGTAGAAGATGGTTATGGTCTTCGCCCTAATATTAGTATTCGTGGTGTCGCCACAGAACGTAGCGGTCGTATAACATTACTCGAAGATAACGTGTTGATTGCCCCAGCCCCTTACTCTGCGCCATCGGCTTATTACTTCCCTACTGCTGGGCGCATGAGTGCTTTTGAAGTGGTTAAAGGCCCAGCGGCCATTACACAGGGGCCTTATACCATAGGTGGTGCAATCAATATGCTCTCCACCCCAATTCCAAATACTCAAAGTGGGCAGGTCACTTTAGAAGCCGGCCAAGATGCAACCTATCGAGCGCACGCCACGATAGGCGGGAAAAATGATAATGGGTTTGGTTACTTGCTTGAGGCACACCAATGGCAATCGGACGGATTTCAGGACATTGACCGTAGCAGCAACGACACAGGTTTAGATGTAACGGATCTTACGATGAAATTAGCCTATGCACCGAAGAATTCGCGCCATAGCGTTGAACTTAAATTGCAATACACAGATCAAGATTCCGAGCAAAGCTACTTAGGTTTAACAGATGCTGATTTTGCCAACGATGCCCAGCGCCGCTATGGTTTGTCTGCGCTGGATAATATCAGTACTGAACATACACAAGTCATGCTGAACTACGCATTTCAAATCAATAAAGAGCTGAATTTTACCGCAGTTGCCTACAACAATACGCATGAGCGCGATTGGTTTAAAACCGAAGGCATTGACTTAGATGGAAGCGACAACGCTCAAGACTACTCACGTACCAGTTGGTCAAATGTTATTTCAGCTATCAACAATAATGAAGCTATCGGCGAAACGAGCGTAGCCATGCTGCGAGGCATTTTAGATGGGACCATAGATACCGAGGCAGGCAGTATTCAATTGCGCTCGAATAGCCGTGAGTACTATTCACGTGGTATTCAATTCGGATTGAATTGGGATAAACAATTTGGTGACGCGAAACACCACATTGAATTCGGTGTACGCCTGCATGAAGATGAAGAAGATCGCCTTCAGCGCAACAGTACGTACCAGCAGGTAGACGGTCAGTTGCTGTTAAGTGATTTAGGCGAGCTTGGTAACGCGGGGAACCGTGTACAAGACGCCGATGCATTAGCAGTACATGTTTACGATCGCATTGAATTGGGTGATTGGGTATTCACCCCAGGTTTACGGTTTGAAGATATCAGCCAAAGCCGCACCCGCTACACCAATGGCGCTGATCGCGTGTTTAGAGATGATAGAGAAAACGACACCACAGTCTTGTTACCCGGTTTAGGTGTGTTGTATAAAATCGATAGCAATCTAAACCTTATCGCAGGTGCCCATAAAGGCTTCACTGCCCCAAGTAACTCCCCTGGTGCAAAAGAAGAAGAAGCGGTTAACTATGAACTTGGTTTTCGCTACAACAATGACGCTTTTAACGCCGAACTTGTTTATTTCCTCAGTGATTACGACAACATAGTGGGAGTATGTACCGCCTCTTCAGGCAGTGATTGTGAAATCGGCGATGCGTTCAACGGTGACGCGGCCACTGTGCAAGGTATTGAGTTCTTACTGAAAACCGAGCTCGGCCAATTCAACGGTATTCGCATCCCGTTCAACTTAACGTATAGCTACATCGATAGTGAATTTGATACCGATATTTCAGGTACTGACTTCTTTGGCGATGTCTCGGCTGGCGACAGTATCCCATACATTCCAGAAAGTCAGGGACAAGTGACTCTAGGCTTAGAAGGCGATAAGTGGGCAACGTACCTTAATGCAGTTTTCGTTGATAGCGTATGTACCCGCGCCTCATGCGACGCATTTGAAGCCACTGACAGCTCATTTATCCTCGACTTGTCAGGCTCGTATAATGTGAATGCAGACTTACGTGTTTTTGCTCGTATTGAAAACCTAACCGATGAAGAAGATATTGTCAGCCGTCAGCCTTATGGCGCACGCTCTAACAAATCCCGTACTGCATCTGTGGGTATCACGTACAGCTTCTAAATTGCAAGAGTTGCCAACAGCGATTTAAGTAAAATTATCGCCCTAAATACAGTTAGTACTGCATTAGGGCGATTATTTGTTTCTTTGTTATCCACTTATCTGTATTTTCCCTATCTGTACTTTTAGCAACACCTTCCATCGAAGGAATGATGCTTTGCTACCACATACTGCTCGAACGATGTCGTTGAACCCAAATATTTGTTAAATCAAAGTCATAATCGATACTGACTTGGTAATTTCCATTCGATCAACGTTATAATCGGGCCAGTTGTAATTCGCTAGAGGATGAATACCAGTTTATGTCGAATGATAATACAAAAGATGAAATGCCATCCATGGTATTGGATAAAGACGATCTCGATTCTTATCGTCGTAATCGCGGCCCTGCCCCGTCGAACAAGAGCAAGTCATCTACCACCAAGACAAAAGAGCCAAAAAGCAAAGGTTCTGGTCCTTCTTGGTTATCCATGCTTTTTTTCATCATTATTTTAGCAGCAGGTATTGGCTACACCGCTTACACCATTGAACAACAAAAGTTGGTGATTATTGAAGCGCAAAAACGAATTGGAGATTTAGAGAATCGACTTTCGGCCACAGGTGAAGAAATGGACCAGTCGGCTGTTGCCTTGCAAGTCAAAGTGACGGAACTAAGTGCCAAAACCCAAGAACTGTGGGACCAAATGGACAAGCTTTGGGCATCAGCATGGCGCAGAAATCAATCTGAGATCAAAGATTTAGAAGCGAGCATGAAGTCCCAAAAAAGCGCTCTTGAGCAATCTATCAGCGCGGTGAAAGGGGAAACCGATGTTAATGCAACCACCGTTGGCCTTTTACAGGAACAATTAGACAGCACCAATAATACCGCTAATCGTTTGGCTGAACTGTTGAATAAAGTTGAACAAACAGGCATAGATACTGAACAGCAGGTCAACAGCTTGCAGGAAAAACTCATGTCTACCGCGATAGCAAGCAATGGCTTGACTGGTCGTTTAGCTGAACTTGAGAAATGGCGTAAACGCGCTGAGGATCAATTAAAAGCGGCGAGCCAACCAGTAAACACAACACCATAGCGCCTGTTCAAACAGCCGGAGCCTGCAAGCCGATAAGGCTATAGGCCGTTAGCGCCCCGCTAGATAAAGACAAAAAAGGAGACCGTGGTCTCCTTTTTCAATCATAGTGCTATCAATTACGACAACAGGTTACTCAACGAACCCTTCATTGGCTTTTACCGTTAGTGGGTGATAACCAGGCTTGGCTTCTGCGAAGGCTTTTTGCGCCAACATCTTGCCTTTTGGTGTTTGCGACAACGCTTTGTAAATGGGTTTAACCAGCTTGTTACGACCAATGCTAACCAAGTAGCTATGCACGCGAGGTAATGCAGGTTCATACCAATTTTCTACCGCCATTAGCAACCAGCTATGCGCTATTTCGTTATTTTTACTCTGGGTTAAATCAAATGCGGCATCCAATTCAGTCAGTTGCTGCTGGGTCAAACTGTCTGGCATATTATTCAAGAAGTACAGCCACTGATGTACTACCCAATCATCTGCATCGATATCCTCGGCATGTATTTCGCCATTTAGCCATTGGTTACGGGCCTCATCGACAATTTTAAATGCGTTTGAGTGCGCAGCAGGTGCACCTTTAGGGATCCCTGGTTCAAATATCCATTGGTGAATTCGCTCTGCAGACAACGCATCAGCATAATCCGTTAATAAAGTAGCGTTTAAGTAAGCCATGAACTGATCAGTGGTGATACTTTGAAACGCAAAGTGCTCAAAATAATTTAGCAAAAATTTATCGAAGTTTTCACGTCCTACTTTTTGCTCAAGCTCACGCAAAAACAGGGCGCCCTTCTCATAAGGAATATTACTGAATACAGCATCGGGATCACGTCCGCGAAGATCGATAGCCAAGATCTGATCCTCCGGCGGTAAACTCTCTATATCAGCTTGCAAGTCTTGGCGACCAAGTACGGCTTCCATGTTGTATCTGTCATCACCGTAAACCATTTGCATGATGCGGTAGGTCAAATAAGTAGTAAAACCTTCGTTCAACCATAGGTCGCGCCACGTAGCATTAGTGACAGTATTCCCTGACCAAGAATGCGCTAATTCATGCGCAATCAAAGACACGAGACTTTTATCACCTGCGATTACGGTCGGCGTAATAAACGACAAGCGCGGGTTTTCCATGCCGCCAAACGGAAATGACGGAGGTAGAATCAACAAATCGTAACGATCCCAGCGATACGGGCCATAGGTTTTTTCCGTCACCTCAAGCATAGACTCCGTATCGGCAAACTCATCTGCCGCCGCATCAAGCAATGCGGGCTCAGCATACACACCAGTGCGTTTACCCATGGATTTAAACTTTAAATCCCCCACAGCCAAGGCAATCAAATAGGCAGGTATTGCCTGGGGCATATTAAACTCATACACACCATCGCGGGCTGTATCAGGGTCGTTCGAGGCACTCATGACCGCCAATAGCTCTTTCGGCGTATGTACAGTTGCACTGTAAGTTACTCGTACTTGAGGTGAATCTTGCACCGGTATAAAACTGCGCGCATGAATTGCCTGAGACTGAGTAAACAGGAAGGGATGCTGTTTACCTGCCGTTTGTGCTGGCGTCAACCACTGTACACCTGAGGCTTGAGGTGAAGTGTGATACGACACAGTGACCTTATTTGCTCCCTCAGGAATAGTGATTGTCAGCGGCGCACCTAGAAAAGAATCCGCTTTGCCTAAGGAGTACGGAACAGGCATACCATTGGCCGTCACTGCTTTTATTGTTAAGTCACGGGTATCAAGAATTAAAGTGTTGTTGCCCTCTTGCATGCGCTTTACAGATAATTCCACATCTCCTGAGATGATTTTTTTATCGAAGTTGACATCTAAATCTAGTGCCAAATGCGTCACACTGATTTGTTCTGGGTTAGAAAAAGAGTGGTAATCTTTACCTGCCTCGATATTCACTGCTGTATTGCTCAAAGCCTTAGAAGAGCCGGGCTGACTTGGTTGGCTGCTATTACTCTGTCCTGCACATCCGCCTAGCGCAAAAATGGCCGATATGGTTGTTGCTAAAATTGCTGACTTCATTGTTAGTCCTAATGGTTAGTCCGTTACAAATTGTGGCATAGACAACCCAAGAACAGAACTATTACCCTTTGCCAGGTATACAGAATTTTGTAAATTGAAATTTCTTCGCTAACCCTTATATTGGTATTAGTGAACTCCATGCATCCCGCTCATAATCGAATGGAGAGAAGTATGTCATTTGACGAAAAATATCTAGGTGAAGATTTTTTATCTGCCATGAGTGATGTCACTCCGTTAGGCCCTGACGACAAGGTCAATACAACCCAAACGCAAAAAACGCTTGCCCAGCAATTAAAACGAAAAGCCTTAGAGCAACAACTAAACAAAGCAAATAATTTCTTGTCCACTGAAATTACGCACTTGGTGGCGCCTAATGACATAATTGGCTTTAAACAAGACGGCGTACAAGAGGGTGTGTATAAAAACTTGCGCTTGGGGAAATACCCAATCGACGATGTACTTAATGTACAACAAGGTGGTTTCGAAAAATCTCGCCAGTCACTGTTTGATAGGATCAGGCTGAATCAAGAAAAAGGCATTCGATGCATGCTAATAAAGCACGGACGTGGCGAGCAAAGTAAACCCATTGCGGGTTATTTGAAAAGTGCTGTCAACCAATGGTTAGTGCAGTTACCCCAAGTGATCGCCTTTCACAGCGCCCAGCTTCATCATGGTGGTAGCGCCTCTGTATATGCCTTACTGAAGAAAAGCGAACAGCAAAAAACGCATAACAGAGAATTACATCGTAAAAAATAGGCGTTCTTTAGGCGAAATTGTAATGCGCAATATATACAGCGGGATATGCTTGCTATCTAAGACAACAATATTTGTGCAATTGAACGACTTATTTTTCAGCTAGCGCGATGGCGTCGCCTGTTGCGTACGTTGCCATATTCGTCGGAATCGGTTGTGATTTTGCTGATGCGCTAAAAATTGCGGCAACAATGAGAAATACGACAGTAGCCAAAACGCCTGCCAAACCAAAACCTTTAGATGAACGATTCATATCAGTCTCTTATTATTTTATGGGTACTTGCATCCTGCCCTAAAATCTTAACATCCTTTTTACAAGCAGAATTGTAAACTTCTGTCAAGAAACGAACGAATAATAATCAGATTCATCCAAGGTTACAAGTTTTTATTAAGGAAAATCAAAGAATTGAGGGTGAATTTTTTTTATAAATCGGGGAACTTTTTGTTTGTTTTTTAAACACTAGCTGATTTTTAGTATTTTGCAACTGAGTAAAAGTCGTAACTTATTAATACCTAAAAAGAAATTCAAAAAAGCCCCGGAAACGGGGCTTTTTCAGTCGTGAATTTTATTTACCACTAAAATTCAACAAGATAACGTAATCGACAAGTCGACTGCCTATTACGGTTTATCCTAAATAAACCCGTGCATTTCTAAACATACGCATCCACGGGCTGTCTTCTTGCCAATCATCAGGGTGCCAAGAGTTGGCAACCGTTCTAAATACCCGTTCTGGGTGTGGCATCATAATTGTTGCACGGCCATCAAGACTGGTTAAACCTGAAATTCCAGCAGGAGAACCATTCGGATTAGCTGGATACTGTTGAGTCACCTTCCCGTAGTTATCGATGTACTGAAGTGCAACTGTATTGTTATTCAGTGTGGTATCTAGCCCAGACGCTTGGGCAAATTCAGCGCGACCTTCACCATGAGATACCGCAATCGGCATTTTGGAGCCTTGCATACCCTTGAAGAATATTGATGGTGAATCTTTCACCTCAAGCATGGCCACCCGTGCTTCGAAACGCTCAGATTGATTGGTCACAAAATGCGGCCAATGCTCCGCACCAGGAATTAGCGACTTGAGGTTAGATAGCATCTGGCAGCCGTTACACACACCCAAACTGAAGGTTTCTTTGCGCGCAAAGAAAGCTGAAAATTCATCACGCGCCATTGCGTTGAACAATATTGATTTAGCCCACCCTTCGCCAGCACCGAGCACGTCACCGTAGGAGAAACCACCACAGGCGACAAGACCTTGAAACTCACTTAACGAAACCCGACCTGCCAGTATATCGCTCATATGAACGTCGACAGAGGCAAAACCTGCACGGTCAAAGGCAGCAGCCATTTCAACATGTGAGTTCACGCCTTGCTCTCGCAAAATAGCCATTTTAGGCGCAACGCCTTTGGCGATATAAGGTGCAGCAACATCTTCAGTCACATCAAATGTCAGCGCTGAGTGCAAACCTGGATTACTCAGATCATTTTTAGTCGCCAGTTCTTGCTCCGCACACTCAGGGTTGTCGCGCAGTCTTTGCATGTGGTGTGTGGTTTGTGCCCATGCGTTGCGATAAACCCCACGACTGCTTTGCAATACAGGTTGACCATCACGAGAAAAACTAATCTGGTCATCGTTTGATAGTGTGCCAATCACATGGCTCACATTCGTTAAACCATTGTTCGCCAATACCGACTCTACGTGACTTAACTTATCGGCATCGAACTGGATAACTGCGCCTAACTCTTCATTAAACAAGGCACTGGCGTTGTCACCAGCAAGTTCATCAAGTTCAATCTTCAAACCGGTATTTCCGGCAAACGCCATTTCCACTAATGTTGTAAACAAGCCGCCATCTGAGCGGTCATGATAAGCATGCAGTGCTTTTTCATGTACAAGTTGTTGTATGGCCACGAAGAAACCTTTGAGCAATTCAGCGGAATCAACGTCTGGTGTTTTATCACCAAGCTGCTGATAAACCTGCGCTAAACAAGAAGCGCCCATACGGTTTTGACCTGCTCCTAGGTCAATTAGCATCAGGCGAGTATCACCTTCGGTACTCAATTCAGGGGTGAGGGTTTTACGTACGTCTTGTACCGCACCAAAAGCGGTAATCACTAATGACATCGGCGACGTAACGGCTTTATCACCTTGCGCATCTTGCCATTGTGTTTTCATCGACATCGAATCTTTACCCACCGGAATGGTGAGCCCTAGAGCCGGGCATAGCTCTTCGCCTACGGCTTTCACCGCTTCATAAAGACCCGCATCTTCTCCTGGGTGACCCGCTGCCGCCATCCAATTAGCTGATAACTTAATGCGTTTCAAATCACCAATATCTGCAGCAGCAATATTGGTTAACGCTTCGCCTACAGCCAAGCGCGCCGACGCGCCATAATTTAATAATGCCGCAGGTGTGCGTTCACCTAACGACATTGCTTCACCTTGATAGGAGTCGAAAGCAGCAGCGGTGACCGCGACATCAGCCACAGGAATTTGCCAAGGGCCAACCATTTGATCCCGATTAACCAAGCCAGTAACAGAGCGATCGCCTATGGTGATCAAAAAGGTTTTTTCAGCAACCGCGGGTAAATGCAATAAGCGTAACGCCGCTTCATCTAAATCAATTTGCGCCAGGTCAAATGCGCTTCCCGTGAGCGACTTTGATTGTACATCACGGTGCATTTTAGGTGCTTTTCCTAACAATACGTCCAATGGCATATCAATCGGTTTGTTGTTGAAGTGACTGTCATCCAAGGTTAAATGGCGTGCTTCGGTTGCTTCACCAACCACAGCGAACGGTGCTCTTTCACGCGCACAAATATCTGCAAAGGTGGCTAAGTTTTCAGGCGCTACCGACATCACGTAACGCTCTTGCGATTCATTACACCACACCTCTAAGGGCGTCATACCTGGTTCATCGTTTGGTACATTGCGTAATGAAAAGTTGGCGCCACGCCCACCGTCATTCACCAGCTCAGGAAATGCATTTGATAAACCGCCAGCACCTACATCATGAATAAATTGGATAGGGTTGTTTTCACCCAATTGCCAGCATTTGTCGATCACTTCTTGGCAACGGCGCTCCATTTCTGGGTTGTCTCGCTGCACGGAAGCAAAGTCTAAATCTTCATTAGACTCACCCGATGTCATTGAGGATGCTGCACCGCCCCCCAAGCCTATGTTCATGGCAGGGCCGCCTAAGGCAATTAGTTTAGCCCCAACGGTGATCTCACCTTTTTGCGTATGCTGCTTACGAATATTACCTAAACCACCGGCAAGCATAATAGGCTTGTGATAACCACGTACTTCTTCCCCGTTAAAACTTACCACTTGTTGCTCGTAAGTACGGAAGTAACCAAGAATATTCGGACGGCCAAATTCATTGTTAAAGGCTGCACCGCCAAGTGGACCATCAAGCATAATATCGAAAGCAGAAACAATACGTTCTGGTTTACCGTATTCGCTCTCCCAAGGCTGCTCAAATCCAGGAATACGTAAGTTAGACACTGAAAAACCAACTAATCCCGCTTTGGGTTTAGACCCGCGGCCCGTTGCGCCTTCATCACGAATTTCACCACCAGAGCCAGTTGCTGCACCGCTAAAAGGGGCAATGGCAGTGGGGTGATTGTGAGTTTCGACTTTCATCAGAATATCGATATCTTCATGATGATAGCGATACTGGTTGTTGTCTGCTTCAGGGAAAAAGCGTCCGGCAAAACTGCCTTCCATCACTGCGGCGTTATCAGCGTACGCTGAATGTACGAAATCAGGACATTTTTCGTAGGTGTTTTTTATCATTTTGAACAAAGACTTAGGTTGCACTTGCCCGTCTATTGTCCAATCTGCATTGAAAATTTTATGTCGACAATGCTCTGAGTTTGCTTGGGCAAACATATAAAGCTCAATATCATTAGGATTACGCCCTAGCTTTTCAAAACTGCTGACTAAGTAATCCACTTCATCTTCGGCTAAGGCCAACCCTAAGCGCACATTAGCACTGACAAGCTCTTCACGCCCACCAGCTAAAATATCTATAGAGGTTAACGGCTTAGGTGCTTCATGCTTAAACAAAACACTGGCATCTTGCAGTTCACTGACCACACTTTGTGTCATGCGATCGTGTAATACATTCTTTAGCTGCGCTAACTGAGTAACATTTAACGGATCAGCATCAACATAAAATGCGCAACCCCGCTCTAAACGTTCAACCGACGTCAGCCCACAATTATGCGCAATATCAGTGGCCTTTGAAGACCAGGGTGAAATCGTTCCCGCACGCGGAATAACAAGTAATAACAGCCCTTTGTGCTGTTTTTCTTCAATTTTAGGCCCGTAGGTAAGAAGTTTATCTAATACCTGTGTATCACTCTCGCTTAACGGTTGACTCACTTGAGCAAAATGCACAAATTCAGCAAACAAAGCATGAACGGGGATATTAAGGGCCTCAATAGACTGCATGAGTTTTTTAGTACGAAATTCAGAAAGGGCTGGAGCGCCGCGAAGGACAAGCATAAAGGTAATCACCAAGTTGCAGGGCTCACCCACTTTCGTGATGGCAAACCGATTTTCGGGAAAATTTTAAGCGCAGGATTATATACTGATTTTCGTGCAATTGATAAGCGATAAACCACCTGAAGAAAGACTTTTATTAAATGATAAATATCTGGATGAATTCATTACTTTTGGTCACAATATCCATTGATGGTTTTTTAAGGGGTGTAGTATTTTTTTTCGTTGGTCTTTTCGTTATGGTTTTGTACTTGCTGTTTCTCTTATACTCAGCGCATGTGATGAACCCAAAAAGCAGGATAGCCTTCAGCAGGTGCTTGATACTGGCATATTGCGAGTGGGCACTATTTACGGCTTAACCACCTATTATAATGGTCCCAACGGCCCCGAAGGATTCGAATACGAATTAGCCGCAGGTTTTGCAGATTACTTAGGTGTTAAGCTTGAGATCTTCCCCTACTACACTGTTAATGAACTCTTTCCTCAACTAGACAATGCCCATTTTGACGTGATTGCCGCGGGTATCAATGTCAGCCCTGAACGTTATTCCCAATTCCGCTTCGGGCCTGCTTATCAAAACGTCAGTCAAAAATTGGTTTTTAAACAAGGAGACGTGAGACCAAGAGAGTTAGAAGATCTCACCGGCAACTTTATGGTGGTTGCAGGCAGCGGACACAGTGAAACCTTACGTAATTTTAAAGCCGAACATCCTGACCTAAGCTGGCAAGAAACCAATGATAAAGACTCAGAAGAACTACTTGAGGCAGTATTGGCTGACGAGCTTGACTACACAGTAGTAGATTCAAATATTTTAGCGTTAATGCGTCGCCGCTATCCAGAACTGAGCATCGGCTTTTCCTTGAGTCAATCACAGGGTATCGCTTGGGCCACCAGCAAAAAAGGCGATGACGCATTACGCGCGGCCTTGATTGAGTACTTCGGCAAAATCCATCAAAACGGCACGTTAGCGGCATTAGAAGACAAACATTTTGGCCATGTACGCCAATTTAACTACGTGGATACACGAGATTTTATTCGCTCAGCAGCCGAAAAATTGCCGCAGTATCAACCCTTGTTTGAACAATATGCGAATGAACTCGACTGGCGTTTATTGGCAGCCCTGAGTTATCAAGAAAGTCACTGGAACCCTAAGGCAAAATCCGTTACTGGGGTGCGTGGTTTGATGATGTTAACCTTGAATACCGCAAAAGACTTAGGTGTTACTTCGCGCCTTGACCCAGAACAAAGCATTCGCGGTGGTTCAGAATATCTAGCGACGTTACTAACGCGTATTCCCGAGCGCATACCTCATCCTGACAGACTATGGTTCGCACTAGCCGCGTATAATGTAGGTTTAGGGCATTTAGAAGATGCACGTGTATTAACAGAGCGCCAAGGTGGAAACCCAGACATGTGGGTTGACGTGAAAAAGCGCTTGCCGCAATTAAGACAAAAACGATATTACAAAACCACACGTTACGGTTACGCCCGAGGCAACGAAGCGGTTATCTATGTGGATAATATTCGTCGATACTACGACACCTTAGTGTGGCTTAAAGAGCAGCAGCCTGAGCTAATGCCAGTAGAGCTGCAAGAGGAACAAAGCGATGTTCAGCTGGGCGATGTAAGCGGTGACGACGAAACTGAGAATGACATCAATGAACGCACGTCTACGCCAGACGCTCCAAAAATTAATGGCACAAAGAGCGAAACTATCGAAGACAAAGCTGACGGGGGCGATACTGTCGAGAACCAAACGAGCCAGAACGCGCCTAGCCAGAAACAAACTAGCAAGAATGAAACCGCTCAGAGCCAAGCCCCAGAGACCGGCCCCGAGCAAGACAAAGCAGGTAAGAACGGAGCCAGCAAGAACAACGCATCCGATACCCCAGACGCAGAGAAACAAGCTGATAGCGACAGTCAGCCTGAAGAAAGCGCAGATTTACTGCAAGATGAAACCAATCAAGAGCGTTAACTTTTAACGCCCCAATACTAATGAAAAGCACTAATGAAAACCCACAGTAAAGTTTGATTTACGATTACGCTTTTTAGTTAAATCGCTTGTCATTTTTCATTCATAACAAACTGTTAGATTATATTTTAGTGAACATAACGACTCTTTAAGGTGTCGACTATAAATCCTATCGAGCGATTTGACAGTATAAAGTTGATATCTTAGTTTTAACGAGAATATGTTTGCGCAAAATACTGAAAAGACAGAAGGAAAAATGAATGAAAAAGAGAGCCACTATTAACAATCGCAGCAGAGTTGCGAATACCAGCAGACGCCGTCAACTTTTAAAACGTGTGCACAGCAAAGTCATCAGTCGACGTCAGCAATACCAAATGACAGAGTTAGCACAAGAGTGGGCCAGCGCAATAGCCAACTAAGCTTTTTTTTGCTTATTGGCTTTAATTTGCGCACGTCGCTTGCGAAAAAAAGCTGATATTGTTTCACCGCACTGCTCACCCAATACGCCTCCTACTACTTCGACTTGATGATTAAGGCGAGTATCTCTGAGCACGTCCATTATGCTTCCTGCTGCCCCTGTTTTCGCATCGTGAGCGCCAAATACCAAGCGTTCTATCCGACTATGAACCAGCAATCCAGCACACATAGTGCATGGTTCTAGCGTGACATACAAAGTGGTGCCAATCAGGCGATAATTCTGAATAAACTCTCCAGCTTGACGAATCGCCTGCATTTCAGCGTGGGCTGATGGGTCGTTAAGCATGATTGATTGGTTCCAACCTTCACCTATTACCTGTTGGTCTTTTACCAACACTGCTCCTACTGGGATTTCGCCAGCGTCAGCGGCTTTAGTGGCCAAGGCTAATGCGTGGCGCATCCAAAGTTGATCTTGTTCTAAAGTCATCTTACTCTTTAATTAACGGTTTGCTGGTCATGAAATTGGTGAAATAGATTAATTATTTCGTCAAATTAACCAACCTCATTACGAAAGGCATTACCTACCAACAACTAACTCTTTGATTAAATTAACTTTTTAATTATGGTCAACGAATTGCTTAATACTATTCAAATATGGATACTATTTTAACACATAGATTTGAGGAATAGACATGAACATCACTGCCATCGCCATTGTCGCTATCATTTGTTGGGCTATTGTTGAATTAACCAATGGCGCAAAAACCAAGAAAAAAAGCAAAGTTAGCCAACAAAAAGAAACTGAACTTGAACAACAGGTCACAGAATTAAAAGAGCGCGTCGAAACATTAGAAAAAATTGTAACCGATGAAAAGTATGACTTGCACCGTCAGTTCGATGATCTAAAAAAAGATAAAGTGGCTTAAAGCCAACAAGAGCAAAATCCTAAAAAAAAGGGCCATCTCACACCGAGTTTGGCCCTTTTTTATTGCTTTGCCGCGCTCACAAATTACTTACGCCATTGCCATTAAATTTTCACTGAGCGGTTAATTATTTATTGGAATGAGCATTATGGGTGATAGGCACCGCATACATAGACAACACTTTATGTTTAATCTCTTCTGATTCATCACATAAACGAGACGACAAATGCAATTTTGCTTCATCAATTTTAGTTTGGCTATAAGAATCGGAATTTGCGCAATTATCACGCCCCATTAATTGAACCGCGGCATCTGCACTAGGAAACTGTTTATAGTTTTGTTTTATCTGTACATCAATTTGCTCGGCGACCGCTTTAGCACTGTCAAACTCGTCATCTAATATTTTGCCAAATGCGACGTGAACATTGCCCTTATAACCCACTATTCCATCTACTATGCTACGAATATCTTCGCTATCGGCTTTATCATAGCTGCCTTCGACTTCTGTTGTATGCAGCTCCTTTGCTTTACTTAAATCGCAGGGGTCGAACTCATAAGAAATAGACACAGGCACGATACGTAAGCTACGAACGTAATCTGTCAGCGACTGCGCTTTAGGCTTGTTCAGACTGAGCATAGAAATAATCGCAGGGTTGGTAGCATCCACCCCGTCTTTCGCCCGCCCTTCCCTTTGCGCAATCCAAATATGCTGGGCATCATTCTTTAAGGTATGAAAAATATATTCACTGAGGAGTTTGGCATCAGCCAGCTTCTGTCGTCTATCTTTGGCACTGCGGTTTACGATAAAGCACTTATTTAGGCGAATTAAATCAGCTACCCAATCCTGTTTCAGTAGGTTATCCCCAACCGCTATTCGAACCGTGTCCTGACCATTTTGATGCAAAGACCAATTTACAAACGCTGGGTCTAGTGCAATGTCCCTGTGATTGCTCACAAAAATACAGGGTTGGCTTAAATCTAAATCCTCGAGCCCAGATACGCTAAAGCTATCTGTCGTTTGCTCAATCATGCGCTCCATGTAAGGCTCAACTAAAACCTGAAAATCGCGTAAGCTTTTGATACTGGAGCGTCGTTTAGACAAATACAAACGCGTAATCCCTCTCAACAAAGGATAAGTAAAACGCGGCCAAGTTGAAAAGCGAAAAGCGACTAAGCTATCCATCAGCTGCCGATTGCGGATCAGGCGCGACAATACCTGAGGTAAATCACAATCGTTAAACGGACGAATTGAGTCAAATTTTGCATTCATGAAAAAAAGCTACTCAAAGAAAATAAAAAGGGGGCGCATTTTGCCTGCGAAAGAAACAATCAGCAATCCTAATTTAGCGTAAATAGGCTACCAACGGTTCTGTTCATACCACTAGCAAACTCTTCTGCATTAGATTGCACTTTTAACCTAACACTATCACAGACCATGGCTTACCCTTGAAGTTCGCGGCAAATAATTTCCACTTCGCCGTTATCCGCTGTGATGTACGTTGAATCTCCAGTGATAGTAAATGACATATCACACGTGCGCGAAACCAACTGGGCCAACCTTTGTATATCTTGCCACTCAAACTGATAAACCTTGACTGATAAAGAAGCAAAGCCACTGTGACTTTGCTTCCACCATGTATCTGATTTACTGTTAAAACTATATATTTTAGTGGCTTTCGCCATACGACTGGCTTTCTTCACTCTCTCTTGAGCTGGCTCTCCCACATCAATCCAAAGATGCAATTGATCATCCAAACCACGCAACCAAATGTCGGGCTCATCGACTGAACTTAAGCCTTTGGTAAAACTAAGCTGTTCATCAGCGTTTAAGCAATACGCTAAAACCCGGCTCATCATTCGTTCAACCGTTTCCGACGGATGCTGTGCAACTGTCAGGTTCAGGGCAGTGTAATAATCGCGATTTAGGTCTGACAATGATATTTTAAATTTATAAATAGTGGGCTTAATAGCCATAGGAGTCACTCAAAATGAATAGGTGAGAAAATAAAAAAGGCCAGTGAAACTGGCCTAAATTTAGGAATTGTTTTAGCTTATTCCCACTCTATGGTTGCGGGTGGCTTTCCAGAAATGTCATATACAACACGAGAAATGCCGTCAATTTCATTGATAATGCGATTCGAAACCTTACCTAAAAACTCATAAGGTAAATGTGCCCAATGTGCTGTCATGAAATCAATAGTTTCTACTGCTCGTAACGAAACAACCCAATCGTATTTGCGTGCATCACCCATAACCCCAACTGATTTGACCGGCAAGAATACGGTAAATGCTTGGCTAACCTTGTTGTACAAGTCATGTTTGTGTAGCTCGTCGATAAATATGGCATCTGCTTTGCGCAATAGATCGCAATATTCTTTCTTAATTTCACCCAATACGCGCACACCTAAACCTGGACCAGGGAAAGGGTGGCGATAAAGCATGTCATAGGGTAAACCGAGTTCGAGACCAATTTTACGCACTTCATCTTTGAATAACTCACGTAAAGGCTCAACCAAGCCCATTTGCATATCTGCAGGTAGGCCGCCAACATTATGGTGAGATTTAATCACATGCGCTTTGCCGGTCGCAGAACCAGCAGATTCGATAACATCTGGGTAAATGGTGCCCTGGGCTAACCACTTAGCATTTTTTAGTTTCTTCGATTCTTCATCGAACACTTCTACAAAGACACGGCCAATGATTTTACGTTTCGCTTCAGGTTCGTCAGTACCGGCTAATGCAGATAAGAAACGTTCTTCTGCGTCAATTTTGATGATATTTAAACCAAAATGATCGCCAAACATGTCCATGACTTGTTGACCTTCGTTTAACCGAAGTAAACCGTTGTCTACAAATACGCACGTTAAGTTCTTGCCTATCGCTCGGTGCAACAACATGGCCACCACGGAGGAATCAACCCCACCAGATAAACCTAGGATCACTTCATCATCACCGATTTGTTCTTTCATGCGTTCAACCGCATCTTCGATGATCGCGCCCGGTGTCCAAAGCTTTTCGCACTGACATATGTCTAATACGAAATGCGACAACATGCGCTGCCCTTGGCGTGTGTGGGTGACTTCTGGGTGAAATTGCACACCGTAGAATTGCTTTTCAGGGTGAACAATTGCCGCAAACGGACAACTATCTGTTTTCGCCGCGGTGATAAACCCTTCTGGCACCGCTGCGACTTTGTCGCCGTGACTCATCCACACATCAAGTAATGCGTTACCATTTGGACTAACATGATCCTCAATGTTATCCAGTAACGCCATTTGCTCAACCACTTCAACTTGCGCATAACCAAACTCACGCATATCTGACCCTAGCACTGCACCACCTAGTTGCTCGGCCATGGTTTGCATGCCGTAACAAATGCCAAATACAGGCACACCGGCTTCAAATACATATTGCGGTGCTCGTGGCGAATCTATCGCGTGAACAGATTCCGGCCCACCGGATAAAATAATACCGTTAGGATTAAATTCACGAATTTGCTCTTCGGTCACATCCGATGCCCATAATTCACAGTACACACCTATTTCACGCACTCTACGTGCAATAAGTTGGGTGTACTGTGAGCCGAAGTCGAGAATAAGTATGCGTTGATCGTGAATGTTTGTTGTCATCTTGGTACTCGTGTTATTAGCGCAATGGCGATAAAAAAAGGCTGGTTAAAAACCAGCCCAATATTCGGGATAAATCATTAACCTAAGCGGTAGTTTGGTGCTTCTTTAGTGATGCTCACATCATGAACGTGAGATTCGCCCATACCCGCAGCGGTCACTTTAACGAACATGGCTTTGGTGCGCATATCGTCGATAGTTGCAGAGCCCGTTAACCCCATCGCTGAGCGTAAGCCGCCCATTTGCTGATGAATAATGGTTGAAATTGGGCCTTTGTATGCCACGCGACCTTCAATACCTTCAGGTACAAGCTTTTCAGCGCTATTACTGTCTTGAAAGTAACGATCTGAAGAACCGTTGTTTTGATCCATCGCACCAAGTGAGCCCATGCCGCGGTATGACTTATAGTAGCGACCTTGATATAACTCAACTTCACCAGGTGCTTCTTCAGTACCGGCTAGCATACTGCCGACCATAACTGAACTTGCACCAGCGGCAATCGCTTTGGCGATATCACCAGAGAATCGAATTCCACCATCGGCAATGACTGGCACATCAGTGTCTTTAAGCGCTTCTACCGCATCTGAAACGGCGGTAATTTGCGGAACACCGCAGCCAGTCACAATACGCGTAGTACAGATTGACCCTGGACCAATGCCCACTTTCACTGCATCAACACCAGCATCAGCTAATGCTTTCGCTCCTGCGCCTGTGGCTACGTTACCGGCAATTAGTTGTACATCAGGAAAATCAGCACGCACCTTCTTCACTCTGTCGATAACGCCTTGTGAATGGCCGTGTGAAGTATCAATCAACAAAACATCAACGCCGGCTTCAACTAGCAATTTAATGCGCTCATCAGTACCGGCGCCTACGCTTACTGCAGCACCAACACGTAAACGACCTAATTCGTCTTTACAGGCATTAGGCTTACTTTCCGCTTTTTGGAAATCTTTAACGGTAATCAAACCGGTCAAACGAAATGCGTCATCAACCACTAAGATTTTTTCGATTCGGTGTTCGTGCATCAATTCAAGCACTAGGTCTGAATCAGCGCCTTCTTTTACAGTGACCAAATCGTCTTTGCCAGTCATCACAGATGAAATAGGTTGGTCTAAGCGACTTTCAAAGCGTAAATCGCGGCCTGTTACAATTCCGACCAAGGCATTGTCTTTATCTACTACAGGGAACCCTGAAAAACCATGATGCTTACTCAGTGTATTAATTTCACCGATAGTCGCATTTGGCGATACAGTAACGGGATCTGATACCACACCACTTTCATATTTTTTCACCATACGAACGTGATCGGCCTGAGCCTCTGCTGGCATATTTTTATGAATAAAACCAATTCCGCCTTCTTGCGCTAAGGCAATGGCTAAACGCGCTTCGGATACTGTATCCATAGCGGCTGAAATTAGAGGAATATTTAAGGTCACACCGCGCGTCAATTTGGTTTTCAAATCTGCGGTATGGGGGAGAACGGTTGAGTGCCCGGGCACTAACAACACATCATCAAACGTAAGAGCTTCTTTAGCGATCCGTAACATGCAACAACACCTGTTAAATGGGTTTTTATTGCGGCGCAATTGTAGCGGCTTTACCTTATCAGGTAAACTGCATTCCTATTATTTATTAAAGATTTTGTGCCTTATGTTTAGTGCGTCACCCGCAAACCGAAATATCTTTACTGTTAGTAAGCTTAATCATCTAGCTCGCTCAGTTTTAGAATCTGAAATTGGCCAAGTTTGGTTGAGCGCTGAAATATCAAATTTCGTGGCTGCTAGCTCAGGACATTGGTATTTCACCCTCAAAGATAACCGGGCTCAAATCAAGAGCGCTATGTTTAAAGGTGCTAACCGTAAGGTGATGACTCGCCCTAAAGAGGGCGACAAGGTGTTGGTGCGGGCAAACTTAAGTATTTACGAGCCTAGAGGCGACTATCAACTAATTGTTGAACATCTTGAGCCTGAGGGCGAAGGTCAACTCAAACGCCAATTCGAAGCCTTAAAGCAAGCGCTGTCTGCACAGGGATTGTTTGCCAGTCAAAACAAACAACCGCTCCCTAGTCATATTAGTCGTATTGGCGTAGTCACTTCAGCTACAGGCGCTGCGCTGCATGATATTCTCACCGTGTTGAAACGCCGTAATCCGGCGGTAGAGGTTGTTATTTATCCCACTCAGGTGCAGGGTGTTAGCGCCAGTCGGCAGATTTGCCGCGCGATAGAGATTGCCAACCAGCGCAAAGAGGTAGACGTTCTCATTGTTGGTCGTGGTGGCGGCTCGTTGGAAGACTTATGGTGCTTCAACGAAGAAAATGTTGCACGGGCTATTCATAACAGCGTGTTACCCATTGTCAGTGCCGTAGGCCATGAAGTAGATGTTACCATCGCTGACTTTGTCGCGGACTTGCGCGCCCCTACCCCATCAGCAGCTGCAGAGCTCGTTAGCCAGTCACAAGTAGAGATGCTCAACACACTTTTAGCGAAACGCGATCGCTTATATAAAAATGCGCGGACTTTGATTAAAGAGCTGCAATATCAACAACAATCCCTCAGCCAAGAACTTCATGCTTATCATCCGAAGAACCAACTTCGCCAACATATGCAACGGGTTGATAACCAACTCACTGCGATCACCCATAACATGTCAACTCGCTTGATGCGTGCTAAGCAGTCGAGCATTAATCTCAGCAGTAAACTGTCGCAGTTTTCGCCTAAAGCTTTATTAAAAGAAAAACAACAAACACATAGCATGTTATCTCAGCGCCTCACCCAAGCTTGGCAGCGTGGCTTAGAGCAGCGTCAATTAACCCTCGCCAACGCAAGTCACTTACTGGACACCGTCAGCCCTTTATCAACGTTAGCACGAGGGTACAGTATTACCTTTAAAGACGATAAGGTGGTGAAAAGCCAAAAAGCTCTCACTGAAGGTGACGTGATCACCAACCGTTTTGCGGACGGGGAAGTAAAAAGCACGGTGAAGTAACACAAATTTAGCCAAAGCTGTTACCAACAAAAAAAGCCCCCTTAATTGTCGTTAATGAGGCTTTTTGTTGTTATACCAGCGTACGCTATTGATACGCGATAAGGCTATATCAAAATCACTTGTTATTTTTATGCATACGCATAAGCATCTTACGCTTTCGGCGTTGTGAGTCCGTCATGGTATTGGTATTACTTTCATAGGGGTTTGCCCCCTCACGAAATTCAACCTTTATGGGAGTCCCCATGACTTTTAATGATTTACGAAAGTAATTCATCATGTAACGCTTGTAAGAATCTGGCAAGTCTTTCACCTGATTACCATGAATAACAATGATCGGCGGGTTGTAACCACCAGCATGGGCATATTTCATTTTGACTCGACGACCACGCACCACTGGTGGCTGATGATCGGCTTGGGCCATATCCATGATGCGCGTCAACATAGAGGTATTAATCCGCTTGGTAGCGCTGTTATACGCTTCTTGAACAGACTCAAACAAATGCCCCACATTGGTACCATGAAGCGCTGAAATAAAATGAAGACGGGCAAAATCAATAAACCCTAACCGTCTATCAAGTTCACGCTTTATTTCGTCTTTGACATCTTTATCAAGTCCGTCCCACTTGTTGACGGCCAAAACTAATGAACGACCCGAGTTGAGCACAAAGCCTAACAAGCTTAGATCTTGATCAGTTATTCCTTCTTGAGCATCAATGACCAACAGCACCACGTTAGCTTCTTCGATAGCTTGCAAGGTTTTTACAATTGAAAATTTCTCAACCGCTTCTGAAATACTCCTACGACGACGTACACCGGCCGTGTCAATTAGTACGTACTCGCGACCATCTCGCTCCATCGGAATAAAAATACTGTCGCGGGTTGTACCAGGTTGGTCATACACCACCACGCGCTCTTCACCTAAAATTCGATTAGTCAGTGTGGACTTACCTACGTTAGGTTTGCCAACAATCGCTAGTTTTATTGGAGATGCAAGTAGCTTCTCTAATTGCTTTTCTGCATCTTGCTCTTGGGTTATCTCTTCTTCTTCAGGCACCTGCATGTCTGGAAACTGTTCAGCAAGCGGCATTAACGTATGGGTCAATAATTGGGTTACCCCACGGCCATGAGCGGCGGCAATTTGATTTACGTCCCCCAAACCGAGCGCAAAGAAATCTGCACTTTCACTGTCACCATCAATACCATCAACCTTGTTCGCCACCACGTAAACAGACTTATTCTGTTTACGTAAGTGTTCTGCAATACCTTGATCAGCACCGGTCAATCCAACCCGAGCATCGACCAAAAATAACACAACATCAGCTTCATCAATCGCCATCAAAGACTGATTAGCCATCGCCATATCTATGCCTTGCTCATCACCGCTAATACCGCCAGTATCAACAACAATAAACTGCAAGCCTTCATAGTTAGCCTGACCGTACTTACGGTCTCGGGTTAATCCAGGAAAATCCGCGACTAACGCATCTCGCGTGCGCGTCAGACGATTGAACAACGTGGATTTCCCCACATTAGGGCGGCCAACTAAGGCGACAACGGGTAACATATTTCACAATCCTTAAAACGCAAACGGCTCAGGAACATCCCAAGCCGATTAATACTAATAACGTGACCTTGGTCACTTAGGGTTAAATTAGGGAACCTGAATGGCTACTAACTTACCGTCACGAGTCTGAGTATACAGTATGTTGCCATCAACCACTGGGGCACTGTAAATACTTTCGTCTTCGTCATCTCCGCCGACATCAACGCGAGCGACAATTTTTCCTTCTGCTTGGTCAAAAAAGTGAAGGAAGCCCCATTTATCACCAGCCACTAAATAATCACCAATAGGCTCTGCGGCTGTGAGTAAACGCTTCTTCAGTGCGCTTTGGCTCCATTTTTCAATGCCGTTTCTAGCATCTAGGGCGTATACGTTACTGTCTGAGTCAACAACGAACAGGCTGTTTCCCGCTTGCGTCAGGCGACGGTAAGATTTGTACTCACGCTTCCAAATGGTTCGACCGCTTCTAAGCTCAACGGACGCTAAGCTACCATCAAACGAAATCACGTAAATGACGCCGCCTGCAATCAATGGCTTGCTGTCTATGTCAACAATACGATCAAGCTCAGTCGCCCCAGTTGCAGAGCCTATAGGCTGCTCCCACGCTGTTTGTCCTGTTCCTAATATATTGACCGCTAATTTACCCGAGGCGGTACCGACAATTGCGCCACCGTTTGCAGCTACTGGCGCGGCAATACCACGCAACGACAAAGGAGGAACATCTGATTCATAAGACCAAATTTCGTCTCCTGATTCAGCATCTAGCCCAAACATGGTGCCCGAGCCGGTGTTAATAACAACCACCCCTTCATCAATCGCAGGTGCGGCTAATACTTCACCTTTAATTGTTACAGTCCACTTTTCTTCGCCGGTGTGCACGTCAAGCGCTGTAACATCACCATTTTCTGTGCCAAAGAACAGAGTTTCATAGGCGACAGCTAGTCCGCCTGCGATTTTGGCAGAGGCGCCGCTTGACCATAAATTGGTAATGCTGGATGTAAACCCTTCATTGTTATAAACCGCATAATCTTTATGCCATATCTCTTTGCCAGTTTCTTTGTTAAACGCCGCGACTTTACCTTGGCGATTAGCAGCAAAGACCATGTCATAACCAACAGCCGGCTTTAATCTAGAAAAGTAGTGCGAAATACCATCGCCCAGCTCAGTATCCCACAAGGTAGTTGGAGTAAATTCGGCGTTAATAGGCTTAAGCGTGCGGATTTCAAGTTCTTCATCGTCGGCAAACCAGCCTGAAACTGTGCTACACGCTGATAAACCAAGGGTACTAATGACTAATAAAGGCAGTAATGCTTTGTTCACGTATAATTCCCTACCCATTCGCCGCAAGTGCTAGGTTATCTAGCTTCATTTTAACAACCGTGTTCGCTGAGTTCGCTGCCACTGCTGCGCTGTATGCACTGCGGGCTTTATCAAACATTTCTTGCTTAACGTAAATGTCGCCTTTGATTTCCTGTTGCTGAGCACTAAACGCAGCAGTCGTTATATTCTCTGCACTGGCAAGCGCTTTCTCTGGTTGCTCTAATGCGAGTTGAACGCGAGCTAAACGTATATTTGCAAGCGCATTTACGGCTTCGTTCTGGCTATTAGCCGCAGCAAATTCTAGCTGCTTTTCAGCTTCGCTAAGATCTTTACGGTCGATGGCTTGTTGAGCAAGCTGAAACGCCATTAACAATGCATAACCTGTATCACTATTTTCATCGATATACTGTTTTGCTTGACCAAAGTTAGCATCTTCTGCCAACAAAGCAGCAGTTTGCGATTCAAAGGCAGCAGAGGCTTGTTCTTTTGCAGCGATTTGTTCATCGTTGTAATAACGCCAGCCCCAAAGACCACCTAAACCAAGAACAGCGCCAACAATAATTGCGGTACCGTTCTCTTTCCAAAATCGCTTGATCGCTTCAACTTGTTGTTCTTCTGTTTCGTAATGTTCCATCGCAACTTCCTCTCACTGCTGCACCACTTTGAATATAAGCAGCGACTAATTTTTTGTTAAATTTGTATTAAAGTGAAAATAACGTACTTAACGTCGACTCAAGTTCCGAGCGTGCAACTCGAATTTGAGGTTTATCTTCACGTAAAAATTTAATGCTAACCTGCGCTTCTTGCTGTTCACTTTCACCTAAAACCAAGGCTACTCGCGCAGCACTTTTATCTGCGCGCTTCATCTGCTTCTTAAAGTTTCCGCCACCGAAATGGGTTTGTACTCTAAGGCTTGGCATGACATCACGCAAACTTTCCGCTATTTTTAAGGCGTATAGCTCGACTTCATCTCCCATGGCCGTAACATATACATCCACCGGAGAGGGGACAAACTCTTCAGCCCCATTTGCTTGCAGCATTAACACCAAACGTTCCAAACCGATGGCAAATCCTACACCTTGGGTCGTTTTACCGCCTAATTGTTCAACTAGGCCATCATAACGGCCGCCTGCACAAACAGTTCCTTGAGCACCTAAACTATCGGTCACCCACTCAAAAACGGTACGGTTGTAATAGTCTAACCCGCGAACTAAACGTGGATTAACTCGGTATTGGATACCTAAGGCGTCTAAACGTTCACACAATGCTTGAAAATGTTCTTTAGATTCAGCATCTAAGTAATCAATCAAGCTTGGAGCATCCGTGATAGCGGCTTGCACCTGGGGATTCTTACTATCTAATACGCGCAAAGGATTGCTCTGTAAACGGCGTAAACTGTCTTCGTCTAGGTGTTCTTTCCTTTCCAGTAAATACTCTACTAAGGCTTGACGATAGGTTTCACGCGCTTGGTTAGAGCCCAACGAGTTTAGTTCTAACGTGACTTGCTCGGAAATTCCGAACTTTTTCCATAAACGGGCGCTCAAGGCAATCACTTCTGCATCAATGTCAGGACCGGCTAAACCAAATACTTCGACCCCAAATTGATGAAACTGGCGGTAGCGCCCCTTTTGCGGACGTTCGTGACGAAACATAGGGCCCATGTACCACAAGCGTTGTTGCTGGTTGTACAACAAACCGTGTTCATTACCAGCACGCACCACACTAGCGGTGCCTTCAGGGCGCAGGGTTAAACTGTCGTCATTTCGATCAGCAAAGGTATACATTTCTTTTTCGACAATATCGGTCACTTCGCCAATAGAGCGCTTAAAAAGATCGGTGCTTTCAACGATTGGGGTACGGACTTCTTGATAACCATAACTGGCAACGACTTCACGGATCGCTTTCTCAGCCCATTGCCATAAGCCCGACTGTTCAGGAAGGCAATCATTCATGCCTCGTATTGCCTGTATTTGTTTAGACACTAAGGAAATTCTCTTTGACTAGATAGTATTGAAAAGCCCCGTATTATAGGGGCGTTGTTGGTAAACGTAAACGAAGACTCCGCTTTATCACGCTTTTTTGCCTAAGTTGGCTATTATCCAAGATGCTTTATGTCGATTTTCTTACTGCTATCAAGTAAGGCTGCTTTGGCGCGTATGCGTTTTTCGAGTTGGTCGACCAAGTCATCGTTAGACAAACGTTCTTTTTGGCGTTTACCATCTACGTAAAATCCACTCATATTTCGCGCACCCGTTAGGCCTAAGTCAGAGACTTCAGCTTCCCCTGGCCCATTAACGACGCAGCCAATAATTGACACATCCATGGGGGTCAATAAATCTTCTAAACGTGATTCAAGCGCGTTAACTGTGCTTATCACATCAAACTCTTGGCGAGAACAACTCGGGCAGGCGATAAAGTTAATCCCACGAGAACGGATACGTAGCGATTTTAAAATATCAAAGCCCACTTTGATTTCCTCGACAGGATCAGCAGCTAAAGAAATACGGATCGTATCGCCGATCCCTTCAGCTAATAGCATGCCAAGGCCAACCGCACTTTTTACGGCACCAGCGCGAAAGCCACCGGCCTCGGTGATCCCTAAATGCAGCGGCTGATCAATCTTTTTAGCCAACGCACGATAAGCGCCCACCGCTAGAAATACATCGGAAGCCTTAACACTGACTTTAAACTGGTCGAAATTCAATTTGTCCAAGATATCTACGTGGCGCATAGCAGACTCCACGAGTGCCTCAGGTGTCGGCTCGCCGTATTTCTCTTGCAGATCTTTTTCCAGAGAGCCACCGTTAACCCCAATCCGTATTGGAATACCCTTGTCTTTGGCGCAATCCACCACAGAACGAACTCGCTCCATGCTGCCAATGTTCCCCGGATTAATACGTAGGCAGTCTACGCCGTATTCCGCTACTTTTAAGGCGATACGGTAATCAAAGTGGATATCGGCAATCAATGGAATATCCACCTGTTGCTTTATTTGTTTAAACGCTTCGGCCGCATCCATAGTAGGCACTGATACGCGCACAATTTCGCCGCCTACTGAAACAATGCGCTTAATTTGCGCCACCGTTGCCGCAACATCAGTTGTTAAGGTATTGGTCATTGATTGCACGGCTATGGGGGCTCCCCCGCCAATAGGAACGCTGCCCACATTAATTCTGGTTGATTCTCTGCGTTTTATCGGTGACTCTGCAAACATGCTGTTTCCTAACTCAATTTGATAACGTGTAACTTGTGCTGAAAATTGACGCCAAGCACTTACAATTTAACTGTTTATGATTTATGCCCTAGGCAACGAAAATTTAGCGGTACTATTGGGGGCTAAAAATGACATATCGACATCTTTATCGGCATATTTTATTTGCACTACGCTCGGGGCCCCTAAAATAATTTCAAACGGAGCAATGCCTGAGATGCTCATTACCCGGCCCGCGACCTTAACGCCAATGGCAATTGTTTCGCCTGTCGCATCAATAACGCTTACCCAACAATCATCAGCAAAAGTGAAAACAACGTCCACTGGCTCGCCAAGTTTCGCTGCCGCCTCTTCGCGTAGACTATTGCCCGCGTTCGATGTGTATTGAGCGTTCGTATCAATGCTGTTGTTTACCGCGCTATTTAATCTGCTTTCAACTGTGCTATCTAGATTACTGTCATCATCGTTGCTAACTGACTCGCCAGCAGTTTGAGTATCGATTTCAGGTTGAGTTGACACTAAGGCATCGGTTGATACATCGCCCACTGCTTGCTCAACTTCATTGCTTGGTAGACTCCCCGATACATCAACTTGGTTTTCAGCGATGTCACGTGAAGCGAATTCATCAAGTTCAAGCTCATCAGTGGACGACACTTCTTCCTGAGTAAAGCCTGAGGTGTCAGTTTGTGTAGCTGGGGTATCTAAAATGTCGACTTTATCGTTATCGCTTTGCTGAAACCACCAGATAACCACCAAGGCTACAACGACGGCTAAAATAAGATAGGTGACTAACATCAGCTTATCGTCATTGGCTTGATGGGCCACGCGACGGGAGAAGCTTTGCAATTTAGCGGGTTCTTTTTTATGGGTATCTAGGTTGTCTAAGCCGTCGAGCACTTGCGCTTCAGATACATCAACCTGGCGTGCATAAAGTTTAAGATAGCCCTTAATGAAGGTCATCGAAATACCTTGGTCGTATACATCTTCTTCTAACGCACTGACCAAACTTGGTTTTAAGTGAATACGATTGGCGATTTGTTCCACCGTCAATCCCTTTTCTATACGCGCAGCTTTTAATACAGGACCTGGGCCCTGTACTTGAGGCTCTTCGACATGTTGTACTTCTTCACTCATTTAACTAACGCTACTCTTATATTTACAATTAATTAGGATGGCTATTTAGGCTCGATGACAATCAACTTTTGCCCAATGTAGATAGAAGCAGGATCTGAAATATCATTCCATTCCATTAGTTTCTTCATCTTAACGTTATATTGCAGAGAAAGGCGATAAAGATTCTCTTTCGCTGTCACAACGTGATATTGACTGGCAGGCAAGCTGTCCTTTACTGAGTCGGTTTTAGGCTTAACCTCAGGTGCATTGACCGTCGGTTCTGACGTACTAGTGACGTCAATACCGTTAATATAATCTCTTGCGGGCTGAAAGTCAGGGTACAAACTGAGTAACATATTGGCATAATCAGTCGCACGTTTCGGGGCGCCTGCCCCCTGCTCTATTTTGACAGCTAACCACAAACTTTGTGCTGATACAGAAGCGACTTTTTCGTATCGACGTAAGCTGTCTCTCGCTGCGGCGAACCTATTCGCTTGTAATTGAACCTGTGCTAACAAAAATAAACTTTTAGCACGCCCTGGCTGATGATTTAGCGCGTCCTTCAGAAAGCCGATAGCATCGTCAAATGCATTTTGACTTTGGCTGCACAACGCTAGGTTTTCATAAGTCTCTGCAGATGAGTTATAAACATCGCTATTAAGGGCTTTAAAGAAATACTCTTTGGCTTGTTCATAATCACCTTGTGCGCACAAAAAAGCACCGTAACTGTTAGCGATATCGGCGTTTTTTGGGGCTAAGCTGATAGCTTTTTGATAGGCCTTAGACGCTGATTCAGGCTCTTCAACGTTCTGGTAATAGTATGCCATTCCATAATGCACATCGGCTAGATTAGGCGCAAACGCCAACGCTTTATCAAGATTGAACTTAGCTTGACTATAGTTACCATTTTCTAGATAAGTAAGTCCTAGTGATAAACGGGTTTTTGCTGCTTTTTGTTTGTCAAAATCGTCTACTGCGGTACCGCTATTTTGGCTAGCGCAAGCGCTTAGCCCAAATATTAAAACAACAACGAAAAAGCGAAAAAATTTCATAGCGATCACTCGGTTAATACTCAATGTTGCATTTTTACCGAAATTTCATCACCCTTCATCTGTTTTTTCAACATTCGTTTGGTTCTGTCCACCACATCGCCTACTAACTGGCCACACGCAGCATCAATATCATCGCCACGCGTTTTACGTACAACGACCATCAATCCATAACTTGATAGCACTTTAGCAAAGCGATCAATTCGCGAATTGCTTGAACGGCTATAAGGTGAGCCAGGGTACGGGTTAAAAGGGATAAGATTAATTTTGCTTGGTGTATCTGCCAAGACCTTAGCTAACGCATGTGCTTGGTCGGTACTGTCATTAATACCGTTGAGCATGACGTATTCAACCGTCACTTTACCTTGGTTGGCATTTGATTTGGCAAGATAACGGCGAACACCCGCCAAAAATTCTTGGATAGGGTATTTCTTGTTAATCGGCACAATTTCGTCACGTAAGGTGTCATCGGGGGCATGTAAAGAAATAGCCAATGCCACATCAATTTGATCACCTAGCATATCTAAAGCAGGTACAACCCCTGAAGTACTAAGGGTAACGCGGCGCTTTGATAATCCGAAGGCTAGATCGTCCAGCATTAAGTCCATTGCGGGAACCACGTTCTTCAAATTGAGCAATGGTTCACCCATACCCATCATGACCACATTGGTGATTGGTCGCTTGGCACTGTCATTCGACAAGCCTATGGTGGTTGCCACTCGCCATACTTGGCCGATGATTTCTGCTACGCTCAAATTACGATTGAACCCCTGCTGAGCAGTTGAACAGAATGTGCATTCTAACGCGCAGCCCACCTGTGAGGACACGCATAAGGTCGCACGGTCAGCATCTGGGATCCACACGGTTTCAACTTCTTGGCCACCTTCTAAGCGAAGTGCGAACTTGATGGTGCCATCAGTAGCGCCTTGCTGATAAGCGATTTCAGGAGCTTTGACTTCACATTGCATTTTAAGCTTTTCACGTAGTGCTTTGTTCAAATTAGTCATTTGATCAAAATCAGACACGCCTGCCTGATAAATCCATTTCATCACTTGGTCAGCACGAAATGGCTTTTCACCAATCGAACTAAAATACTCCCTTAAACCAGCTCGGTTGAAGTTAAGTAAATTGATTTTAGTCGGTTTTGCTGACATCACTTGTGACATGAAACGGGGTACCTCAAATAAAAGAAACTAGTGTACATTTTTTACGCGAAAACTACCATTTTGTTAGGCGTTGTCGCGCATTTAGATCGCAAAAGGGAGCCTAAGCTCCCTTACTTACCAGCGTTAATTAGATTAACGAGTGCGTGGGCAAATTTCTTCGTCAGAGAAGAAGTAAGCAATTTCGCGAGCTGCAGATTCAGGCGCATCAGAACCGTGACAAGCATTCTCATCAATAGATGCTGCGTAATCTGCACGTAACGTACCCGCAAGAGCTTCAGCAGGGTTAGTAGCGCCCATGATTTCACGGTTTTTAACAACTGCGTTTTCGCCTTCTAAAACCTGAACCATAACAGGACCAGATGTCATAAATTCTACCAAAGCAGCAAAGAAAGGACGCTCGCTGTGCTCAGCATAGAATCCTTCTGCTTGCTCTTTGCTAAGGTGAATCATTTTAGAAGCAACAATGCGTAGGCCTGCGCTTTCAAAACGGTTGTAGATTGCGCCAATAACATTTTTAGCTACTGCGTCTGGCTTGATAATTGAAAAAGTACGTTCTAAGGCCATGATAGGTCTCCGATTACAAATGATAAAAGTGCGATTAAAAATTCGCGCGGATTATATGCGTTTCCTCAGCAAAAGCCCAACAAATCGCAAAATTAATCTGCGTCAAAGAAAAAATTTTGCGATTTACAATCTCAGGCGTATTTAGATTGCCGTATATTCAAGACAGTAAAGTGTTTATGATAGGCATAAGAAAACCAATAATAAGGAGAAATAGTGCTTCGCCTACTTTTTTTACTCCCATTGATTTTATGCTTGCTGTGGTTTGCCTACCTTAGGCTACGGGGGTTTTCTTTACGCCAAGGAAAACAAGGGTTTATCTACATCTTAGTGTTCTCAGCAATCATTGCTGCGTTCTATACCGTCATGCTGTGGTTAACGAGCACATAAATTAACCAATAAAAAAGGAGCCTAAGCTCCTTTTTTATAGTGAGAAAAGCTTAATATATTTCTACGTCAGCTTGTTCACGTAATGCATTGATAAATTCACTATAGGTAAACTGTGCACGCATCGTCGTTAACCGATTCTGTAATGCCGCTGCATCAGAACTTGGTAAATCAGCGCCTTCATTAACCTCAAGTAATTGAACCAAAGCGACATCACCGTTGAACAATTCAACAACTTGTCCATTTGATTCTTCGCCGTCTGTTAGTTTAAACAAAGCGGTAACAACTGCCGGTGAAACTTGTGACGCATTTCTCGTCACCGCGTTTTGTTCTTGCCACTCAATTCCTTTGGTTTGCAGTTTATCACTAACATTCTGCTGTGATTGAATATCTGACAATACCGTTTCAGCCCACTCTTTGGCTGCCTGCTGCGCTTGCTCAGCTAATAAGATATCGTTAATTTCAACTGACACTTCATCTAGTGACTTGGTGCGCTGTGCTTCGTAGTCTGCCACACGGATAAACATAACATGATTGTCCTCTAGCTCGATTACGTCACTGTTAACTTGGTCGTTAATTAGCTCGTCTGAGAATGCTTGAGAAACCACATTAGGATAGTTAACCGCTTGCGGTGCACTATCTTGGCTAAACATGACCGTAGTTTTCACATCGACTTCTGCAATGGCTGCCACTTCATCAAGAGTGTCAGGTGTTTCAAACGCCACTTCCGCCATACGCAATTGTTTAGCGTAAAACTCTTCTTCAGCACGTTCAGCTTTAAGCTTAGCAATAACATCTTCTTTAACATCTGCAAAAGGGCTTGTTTCTTCAGGCTTAACGTCCGTTAATTTGATAATGTGAAAACCAAACTCACTTTCGACCACGTCTGACACGTCACCTACGTTTTGCAATGCAAAAGCAGCATCTTCGAATGCAGGGTCCATCATTCCCATACTGAACCAGTCTAAATCTCCGCCATTTTCAGCACTAAAGGTATCGCTTGAAAACGTTTCAGCTAATTCAGCAAAGTCTTCACCGTTATTAATTTTAGCTAGAATGTCTTCAGCTTGCTGTTCAGCCTTTTGCTGGTCGTCGCCAAACTCAATCAGAATGTGTGATGCTCGACGTTCTTCTTGGGTTCTAAAGTCTTGAATATTTTGCTCGTAATATTGCTCAGCTTCATCTTCAGACACTTCGATACCGGCTAACAAGTCGTCTACTGATAGTTCAACATACGCCAAGCTCACTTGTTGCTGCGTGTCGAATTGAGTGATATTAGCTTGGTAGTAATTTTCAACATCACTTTGCGATACAGTTACGTCGCCTTTAAACATGTCTGCTGGGACAGTTAAATAGCGAGCGTCACGTGTTTGCTGTTGAAGTTTATAAGCCTGTGTCGTTTCTTCGAGCAACGTAAACTCAGAACCTAACAGTGCGTTTGAAAGCTGACGTCTTGTCATGTCAACGCGCATATAATCACGGAACTCGTTAGGCTGAAATCCGGCTTGACGTAAAACGGCTGAATAACGTTCGTTATCGAATTTGCCATCAAACTGAAATTCAGGCATCGCCACAATAGCTTGTTTAATTTGTGCATCGCTCACGCGTAAACCTAAGTCCACAGCTGCTTGTTCGATTAGTTTATCGCCAATTAGGCGGTCTAAAACGCCCTGCCTAAATTGTTGTAAATAAGCGCTATCAGCAGTTAAGGCTGCAAATGCCTCACCGTACTGAGATTCCATACGACCGCGCTCATTCTGATAAGCGCGTTCAAGGTCGGCTTGCGATATCGTATCGTCGTTGACCTTAGCCGCTGCCGTATCGGCAGACGAATTGATATAACTACCGACACCGGCAAATACAAAACTTAAAATAACCAATCCTAGGATAGCCATGGCCCAAGTGCCCTGGGTTCCCTCTCTGATTCTTTCCAACATGTTCGTTTCTAACTCCAAATGAGTTGCTTTAGATAAGCTGAATTTTTACTAATGATTAGGGCGTGTTGACCTAAAGAGGCAGGATTATATATTAAACGTAATCATAATTAACAGCAGATAAACAAAAGGCGATGATAAATCATCGCCTTTTTAATGGAAAAGCAGAGCTTAGTTACAAGCGTCTTTTAGGGCTTTACCCGCTTTAAAAGACGGAACTTTAGCTGCAGAAATTTGAATCGTTTCGCCAGTTTGTGGATTACGTCCACTGCGAGCAGCACGCTCACGTACTGAGAAAGTACCGAAACCAACAAGAGCAACTTGATCACCTTCCTTAAGTGCTGCAGTGATTGCGTCAGTCAATGCATCTAGTGCACGTCCTGAAGCTGCTTTAGAAATGTCTGCACTTGCAGCGATTTGGTCGATAAGTTGAGACTTATTCACAATATGATCCCCTTCAATTGTTATTATATGAGTTTCCGCAAAACAAAAATGCGAAAAACGTTATACCAAGCTTAAATTCGAACTTCAAGCATATATTCACAAAATTTTAACTTTCTAGATATCGCCGCAATCCCTTTTGTGACAAGGCCTAAAGCGAAACTGGGATAAAGGCTACCACAACTTATTGCTGTGTGAAGCCCTATTTTCCAAAAAAAACAAAAAAACCAGCGTTAAGTGGTTATTTTTTACCCTTAGTTGGCTTTTCGAGGCTAAAACGTTCGGGATTTTCTTGCAATGCCAGCTCTAAAACGTCGTCAATCCAGCGTACTGGGTGAATTGACAGGTCTTGTTTTACATTATCTGGGATCTCTTGTAAATCACGTTCGTTCTCTTTTGGAATGATAACTGTTTTTATTCCGCCTCTATGCGCCGCCAATAATTTTTCTTTCAAACCGCCTATCGCTAACACTTCTCCACGCAGAGTAATTTCACCTGTCATGGCTACGTCACAACGTACAGGATTGCCCGTAAGCGCTGATATTAACGCTGTGCACATGCCGATACCTGCACTTGGGCCATCTTTTGGTGTAGCACCTTCAGGCACGTGAACATGGATATCACGCTTTTCATGAAAATCACTGTTTATACGCAATTTTTCAGATCGACTACGGACCACCGTCATCGCAGTTTGAATAGACTCTTGCATAACATCCCCTAGCGAACCGGTAGAGGTCATTTTACCTTTACCTACGACTGAGGTTGCTTCAATGGTCAACAATTCACCGCCGACTTGGGTCCACGCTAAGCCAGTGACTTGGCCGATTTGGTTGTTGTCCTCTGCTTTGCCATAGTCAAAACGCTGCACACCTAAATACTCAGATAAATTTTTCTCCGTTACGGTAACGGTTTTAGTGTCTTTATTGAGTAAGATGTTTTTAACTGCTTTGCGGCACACTTTGGAAATTTCACGCTCTAAGCTTCGCACACCCGCTTCACGGGTGTAATGACGGATCATGCCAATTATGGCTGATTCTTCAATGATCAATTCTTTGCTTTTCAGGCCGTTACGGCTAATTTGCTTTTCAAGCAAATGACGCGTTGTAATGTTTAGCTTTTCGTCTTCTGTGTAGCCAGACAAGCGAATGACTTCCATTCTGTCTAACAACGGGCCGGGGATATCCATGCTATTAGACGTCGCCACGAACATGACATCAGATAGATCATAATCGACTTCTAAGTAGTGGTCACTAAAGGTGCTGTTTTGTTCAGGATCGAGTACTTCTAATAACGCTGAAGACGGATCGCCGCGCATATCTGAAGACATCTTGTCAATTTCATCTAGCAAAAATAGCGGATTCTTCACCCCAACTTTGGCCATTTTTTGGATCAGCTTTCCTGGCATTGAACCGATGTACGTGCGTCGATGACCGCGTATTTCAGCCTCGTCGCGCACGCCGCCAAGGGCCATCCGTACATACTTACGACCAGTTGCCTTCGCTATTGATTGCCCTAATGACGTTTTACCCACTCCAGGAGGGCCTACCAAACACAAGATAGGTCCTTTGAGCTTTCTAACACGCTGCTGAACCGCTAAATACTCGATAATACGTTCTTTGACTTTTTCTAGTCCGTAATGCTCAGTATCGAGGAGCTTATCAGCCGCAGCTAAGTCTTTCTTAACCGCGCTACGCTTCGTCCAAGGCACATTAGTCAGCCAATCAATGTAACTACGTACAACAGTAGCTTCTGCCGACATAGGTGACATCATTTTTAGTTTGCTCAGCTCAGTAGTCGCCTTCTTTTTGGCTTCCTCTGGCATTTTGGCATCGTCAATTTTTTTACTGAGCGCTTCAAACTCATCAGGTGCTTCATCTAATTCGCCAAGCTCTTTTTGAATAGCTTTCATTTGCTCATTTAGATAGTACTCGCGCTGGCTCTTTTCCATTTGCTTTTTAACACGGGTACGAATTTTCTTTTCTACCTGCAGCAAATCAATTTCGCTTTCCATTAAGGCCATTAGGTATTCAAGTCGATCATTCACTTGATCCATCTCTAATACTTTTTGCTTCTCGGCTAGCTTAAGCGGCATATGCGCAGCCATGGTGTCTGCTAATCGCGCTGCTTGTTCAATTCCACTTAACGACGTCAAAACTTCCGGCGGAATTTTTTTGTTAAGTTTCACATACCCTTCAAATTGTGAAATAGCCGAGCGAATAATGACTTCCTGCTCGTTCTCTTCTACCTCAAGATCTTCTTTATTAGAAATATTAGCCACAAAGAAATCTTCAGTGCTGACAAAATCAGCGATTTGCGCACGCTGATTCCCTTCAACCAAGACCTTCACTGTGCCATCAGGCAGCTTCAGCAATTGTAGGATGGTCGCTATCGTACCGACCGTAAAAATATCGTCAGTCTGAGGCTCGTCAGTACTGGCGTCTTTTTGGGCAACTAAAAATATTTGTTTGTCTTTATCCATCGCCGCTTCTAAGCAACGTATCGACTTCTCGCGACCGACAAATAAGGGAATAACCATATGCGGATAAACCACCACATCACGTAATGCCAGAACCGGCATTTCTGTGTAATCAACATTCTCTTTGGTCATATATTGTCTCGTGTAATAAAAAGGAAAATCTTCGCAATGAAATTGTATATGGGGCTTAGCACAAAAAGTTCAAACGAAAAACTGAAACAATCCCTAATAGGTGTTTCTTTTGCTCTATTACTAGAGCATAAAAGCGTAAGCGAAAAAAGAGTTATACCAATTCCAACTTGCGTGAACTGAGAAATATCGTGAATTTAGCGCAAAAAACAAAAAGGCTCCCGAAGGAGCCTATACAATTTTTGATGCGGAATTTATTCCGAGATGGATTTTTTATCCGACGCACTATCGTAAATGAGGATAGGTTTAGATTCGCCGCGGATCACGGTTTCATCAACCACCACCTTGCTCACATTAGACATAGAAGGCAGCTCATACATAGTATCAAGCAACACTGCTTCCACTATTGAACGTAAGCCCCGGGCACCGGTTTTACGCGACATCGCTTTCTTAGCGATAGCCTGTAAGGCGTCATCTCTAAACTCTAGCTCTGTATCTTCGAGCGAGAATAAAGCAGCATATTGTTTAGTCAGTGAGTTTTTAGGTTCACGCAATATTTGAATAAGCGCTTCTTCACTTAGCTCTTCAAGGCTGGTAAGAACCGGCAATCGCCCGATAAATTCAGGAATAAGACCATATTTAACCAAGTCTTCTGGCTCAACCTTTTTAAGTAGCTCGCCTTCTTTCGACTTATTGCTAATGTCTTTTATTGCAGAGCCAAAACCAATCCCCGTTCCCGTATGGGCACGTTGCTCAATGACTTTATCAAGGCCAGCAAAAGCACCGCCACAGATAAATAAAATCTTAGAGGTATCAACCTGCAAAAACTCCTGCTGTGGATGCTTACGACCGCCCTGAGGAGGCACAGACGCTATTGTTCCTTCAATGAGTTTAAGCAAAGCTTGCTGCACACCTTCACCAGACACATCACGCGTAATCGAAGGATTATCTGACTTTCGAGAAATCTTATCAATTTCATCAATGTAAACGATACCGCGCTGCGCTTTTTCTACATCGTAATCGCATTTTTGCAATAACTTCTGGATGATGTTTTCGACGTCTTCACCAACGTAACCAGCTTCAGTAAGCGTTGTGGCATCAGCCATCGTAAAAGGCACATCCAATAAGCGCGCTAGCGTTTCAGCCAGTAAGGTCTTACCGCTACCTGTCGGGCCCATAAGCAGAATATTACTTTTACCCAGCTCAACACCATCGTGTACATCGCCGTTTCGTAAACGTTTGTAATGGTTATAAACCGCAACAGACAAGACTTTCTTGGCATGTTCTTGGCCTATAACGTAGTCGTCAAGATGACTGTGAATCTCTTTGGGCGTAGGGAGTTCATCTTGCTTTTGTTTGGGCGCGATCTCTTTGATCTCTTCGCGAATAATGTCATTGCACAATTCAACGCATTCATCACAAACAAAAACTGATGGGCCTGCAATGAGCTTTCTCACTTCATGCTGGCTTTTCCCACAAAAAGAACAATAAAGTAGCTTGTTATCGCCATCTCCGCTTTGCTTATCACTCATCTATTATCTCTTCTTCTTTGGTTGACCTAGCACGCTGCTTTGCGGCTCCTTGCAATAGCGTGCTAAACAAAATCAACAATAACTAATTAGTTCTTCGCGTCACTGCTGCTGGCATCTGGACGATTTGCCAACACTTGGTCTACTAAACCATAGTCCACAGATTCCTGTGCGCTCAAGAAATTATCTCTGTCTGTGTCACGGGCTACTTTTTCGTAGTCCTGACCTGTGTGCTCTGCCATCAAGCGGTTCATCTTCTCTTTAATAGACAGTATTTCTTTGGCATGAATTTCAAAATCAGACGCCTGACCTTGGAAACCGCCTAGAGGCTGATGGATCATCACACGGGCGTTAGGCAAACAATAACGCTTACCTTTAGTACCGCCAGATAATAGGAACGCGCCCATACTCGCAGCCTGACCGATACACACTGTACTAACGTCTGGCTTGATAAAATTCATCGTATCGTAAATCGCCATGCCTGCTGTAACAGAACCGCCAGGCGAATTGATATACAGGAAAATATCTTTTTCTGGATTTTCTGCTTCCAAAAATAACATCTGGGCAACAATAAGGTTAGCCATATGGTCTTCAACCTGGCCAACCATGAAAATGACGTTCTCTTTCAGTAAGCGTGAATAAATATCATAAGAGCGCTCACCTTTAGCGGTTTGTTCAACCACCATAGGTACTAATGCATTTGTAGGATCAAACGGTGTATTCATCATATATTTTCTTCACAAATAAAAATGCTCGGTATTTACCGAGCATTTAAGCAGTTGCAGACTAGATAAGTCAATTAACAAAGGGCAAATTACGCCTGTTTGTTCATGATCTCATCAAACGCTTTGGTTACTTCTTTCACATTTGCTTTGCTAAGAAGCACTTCAACAGCTTGCTCTTCTAACGCGACATTTTGCATTTGTTGCATCAATTCATCGTTAGTTTTGTAATACTCGATCACTTCTTGAGGATCTTCGTATGCTGAAGCTGCTGTTTCAATCAAGGCATCAACTTTAGCCGAGTCAACTTTTAACTCTTCAGTTTTGATGACTTCGCCAAGCAATAAACCAATTGAAACGCGCTTACGAGCATTTTCTTGGAACAAATCAGCTGGAAGCTCAGGAAGATTATCAACATTACCGCCCTGTTGCTGGCTGAAACGTTGCTTAGCTTGCTCGCGAAGTGCATTAATTTCTTGGTCAACTAACGCTTTAGGTAACTCAAGCTCGTTGTTAGCCAGCAAACCTTCGATAACTTGCTCTTTAACATTGGCTTTCAATGTTTGCTCAAGTTCGCGTTGCATGTTCTTACGTACTTCAGTATTAAGCGCTTCAACGTCACCGTCTTCTACACCGAACAATTTAGCAAACTCTTCGTCAACTTTAGGAAGGTTAAGACCTTCTACCTTGTTCACGGTAATTTTAAACTGAGCTTCTTTACCTTTTAGTGCTTCTGCATGGTAATCTTCAGGGAAAGTTACATCTGCAACAACCTCGTCACCTGCTTTAGCACCAACGATTGGCTTTTCAAAACCAGGGATCATGCGATCTTTGCCCATTTCTAGTTCGAAGTTTTCAGCTTTACCGCCTTCAAACTCTTCACCGTCAATAGTACCAACAAAGTCAACCGTTACACGGTCGTCTTTCTTACACTTACGCTTAACTTCTTTCCACGTCGCGTGCTGTTTACGTAATGTTTCCATCATCGTTTCAAGATCAGCGTCAGTAATTTCTACTACTGGCTTCTCTACTTCGATTTTCTCAACATCTTTTACTTCAACTTCAGGGTACACTTCAAACGCGGCAACAAATTCTAAGTCTTGTCCGTCAACGTCAGTCTTCATTTCGAAGTTAGGCATACCAGCTGGGGTAATTTTTTCTTGAACGATAGCTTCATAGAAGTTGCGCTGCATTGCTTCGCCAGCAATTTCTTGACGCACGGCTTGGCCATAACGCTTTTTAATAACACTTACTGGAACCTTGCCTGGGCGAAATCCATTAATACGTTGGGTCTTTGCTAACTGTTGTAAGCGAGACTTGACCTGTGAATCGATTGATTCAGCAGGAACAGTGATGGTAAGACGGCGTTCTAAACCTTGAGTCGTCTCAACGGAAACTTGCATTCTTCTACCTCAACTTTGCGCTCGTCTGCGCATTTATAAAATTTTTGATGGTTTTTTTTTATCGGTGGGATAAGACCAAGGTAAACTCAATCCACCCAAACAATCGCGAGTTGAACTATTTATCTTCTCGTCTAACCGGATAAAAAAGACGCAGCAGTATAGCGATACAGCTACTTTAAGTCGAGTCGAAATGCGAAATAGTTTAATTCAAAAAATTAAAGCAAAAGATATTGCTAACTATAAAATTTGAAGGAAATAAAAGTAACAAGGAATAAAGAAAGATGGTGCGGAAGGAGAGACTTGAACTCTCACGCCCTAAGGCACTGGAACCTAAATCCAGCGTGTATACCAATTTCACCACTTCCGCAAGTGGGGTGGACGATGGGGCTCGAACCCACGACAACCGGAATCACAATCCGGGGCTCTACCAACTGAGCTACGCCCACCAAAGTTTAACATTGATGCCAGGTTCGCATGGTGCGCCCGGCAGGATTCGAACCTGCGACCACCCGCTTAGAAGGCGGGTGCTCTATCCAGCTGAGCTACGGGCGCTCTACGAATCTCTTACAATATTAGAGAAAGTGGTCGGTGAGACAGGATTCGAACCTGCGACCCCTTGGACCCAAACCAAGTGCGCTACCAAGCTGCGCTACTCACCGACTTATTACCCCGAAGAGTTATTCTCTGTCTCTCAACGGGGAGCGCATAGTAAACAGATGTATTTCTGTCGTCAAACACTTTTTTAAAAGAAATTTACTGACTGCTGTTTTTTTTAGCAATTTGTCTATCGAACAAACAAAATGCACGGTATTTGTTCAGTTTATCCGTATTTTCTTTTGCTCAGGGTAAACATTGTTATGAACCCACTTAACGCAATTTATCTCATTTCCTTTAAAAATCCGCTTATTTTTCGCCATCGAAAGTCCATCTGCCATTCTTTTTTGGGCTAAATCCGATGCGACTTAAGTAATTTTCGTGTTCATAACTGTCAGCAAGCGCCACAATTTCGTTAAAACCAAACTGTTTAGATAATTGTTGCCCCTTACCAATAACGTATTCACCGAGATGACAATCGCGATAAGCGGGGATGACAAAATCAAAATCAACCACAAAATTGCCATTCTCTTCTACGAATCCTGAAAGCATCCCTACGACTTCGGTCCGTTCGGTTAAAAAAAAGTATTCTCGATTAGGCGCTGACGACACTTTCATGAAGCGTGGAAATAGATGTTTAATTTCTTGGTGATGGTAATCGAGAAAGAAATCTACGTAATTTGACGGACGACTTACCGCAAGCACCGAAAACTGGCGTTCAACATCAAACAACAACCTGCGTAGAAAAAATAGATTCGTCAGGGTAATAAAACCATTTAGTATCGCCACTGGGTAAGCTTGAATAATAATGCCATACAAGCAAAACGATGACGCACCGACCAGATTAAACCAGCGTAGCCTTACTATTGAACTTCGCGTTAATGAATAAGCAATGACTGCTGACGCACAATAGCCAAATATTTCTACTGGAGAGAGTTCCAAATCACACACCTTTATAAAATCTAACTGAACAATTATGTGCATATATTTGTTTAGATGCCGCAATGGGGCAAGCAGATTCGATACTATTTACAAATTAGTCCAAGTCGGATTGTTGAATCTGGCACATTATGTGACAATACATCCCCCTAGTCTTTCAGTTACTTTAAACTATGCCTGCTCAAAAAATTGATGGTAAATTAATTGCTCAACAGGTGCGTCAGCACGTTGGGTCTCACGTCGAATCTATTATTTCTTCGGGTAAACGCCCCCCAGGTTTAGCGGTCGTATTAGTGGGAAGCGATGCAGCATCTCATGTCTATGTTTCCAATAAGCGCAAAGCCTGTGAAGAAGTAGGCTTTGTTTCTAAATCTTACGATTTACCCTCAACCACCTCACAGCAAAAATTACTCGAGCTTATCGATTCGTTAAACGCTGATGAAGAAATTGATGGCATATTAGTACAGCTTCCTTTGCCTGCTGGCCTAGATAAAGAACAAGTGCTAGAACGTATTTTACCGCACAAAGATGTAGACGGCTTTCACCCTTATAATATTGGTCGCTTGGCCCAGCGCATACCAGCACTACGCCCATGTACGCCTAAGGGCATCATGACTCTAATTGAATCCACAAAACGCCCCATAAAAGGACTTGATGCGGTTATTGTAGGCGCGTCAAATATTGTTGGCCGTCCTATGTTTATGGAGCTATTACTTGCTGGGTGCACCGTGACTAGCTGCCATAAATTTACCAAAGATCTACAATCTCATGTGGAGCGTGCTGATCTACTTGTGGTCGCCGTTGGAATTTCAGCTTTTATTCCTGGAGAGTGGATTAAACCTGGGGCTATCGTGATCGATGTAGGTATCAACCGCCAAACTGACGGCACACTCATTGGTGATGTAGATTACACGACGGCTGAGCAACGTGCTGGCTGGATCACCCCTGTACCAGGCGGCGTCGGCCCCATGACGGTGGCAAGCCTGATTGAAAATACCTTAGAAGCCTACGTTAAATATCATTCAAACTAAGGTATAGCAGCCGCACGTGAATATCCCAACGCGTCACAGTGATGTCATTCAATCCGTTCGCACCTGGTTGAGTGACATCATTATCGGACATAATTTCTGCCCTTTTGCAAAACGCGAATTCGAGCGAAACACAATTGCTTATACCGTAAGCGACGTACACTCCTTAAAAGATGCCACTGAGTTGTTTTTGAGTGAATTGCAAAAACTAGAGCAAGACACACAAATAGTAACCAGCCTGATTATATTCAGTTGTGCGTTTACCAACTTTGATGATTACTTAGACTTGGTTGAGATGAGCCAAGTGCTCATCGACAAAAGCGGATATGGTGGACAATTTCAGCTAGCGAGCTTTCATCCAGATTATTATTTTGAAGGTGAGCCTATTGAGGATTTATCCCACTTTACCAATAGAGCTCCCTATCCGATTTTACATCTTTTAAGGGAGCAAAGCGTCGAACGGGTACTAAAAACCTACCCTGATCCTGAGAATATTCCGCAGCGAAATATCGATAAGGCGCGCCAATTAGGCTCTGAGTACTGGCAGCGCGTTATGCAACAACTAATACCATTCCACTTTAATAAGTGATCACTCAGCGAGAGTTTAAAAGGGCTTAAACAAGGCGCATGACTGAATGAATAGTTGTTCTCTTTCGAAGTCATGCAAAGCAGTGTAAGCCCTTT